>PJTY01000101.1_pt1 | contig 69963 bp, 64 predicted proteins | sample 1512121 | NCBI WGS metagenome assembly PJTY01 (sample SAMN08177680, study PRJNA422409) | Soil metagenome, whole genome shotgun sequencing project. | isolation source: Soil enriched (2) on filter paper: alkali lignin treatment | place: USA: Madison | collected 2015-01-15 | reverse complement strand
GGACTACCCCCAGGTACGGCAACTGGCGATCCGCTCGCTGTTCGAGATCATCGAACAGTCCAGCGAAGGCACGGTGATCGTCGACCGCCAGGCGCGCATCGTCTGGATGAACGAACGCTACGCCCGGCGCTTTGGCCTGGCCGACGCCGCCAGTGCCATCGGCCAGCCGTGCGAGGCGGTGATCCCGGGCAGCCTGATGCGCGAGGTGGTGAGCAATGGTCGGCCGATCCTGCTGGACATGCTCGACACCCCGAACGAGCCGCTGGTGGTAATGCGCCTGCCCATCCACGACGACCAGGGTGCGCTGATCGGCGCCATCGGCTTTGCCCTGTTCGATGAGTTGCGCAGCCTGTCGCCGCTGCTCAAGCGCTACTCCAGCATGCAGCAGGAACTGGCCTCGACCCGCTCGCAGTTGCGCGCCCGCCAGGCCAAGTACAGCTTCGCCCAGTTTGTCGGCAGTAGCGCCACCAGCCTGGAGGCCAAGCGCCGCGCCCGGCGTGGTGCAAGCAGTGATTCGCCGGTGTTGCTGCTGGGCGAAACCGGCACCGGCAAGGAGCTGCTGGCCCATGCCATCCATGCGGCGTCGGCGCGGGCCCACAAGGCGTTTGTCAGCATCAACAGTGCGGCAATTCCCGAGACACTGCTGGAAGCCGAGTTCTTCGGCACCGCCCCCGGCGCCTTTACCGGCGCCGACCGCAAGGGCCGCAGCGGCAAGCTGCAGCTGGCCGAAGGCGGCACGCTGTTCCTCGACGAGATCGGCGACATGCCGCTGGCCCTGCAGAGCAAGCTGCTGCGGGTGTTGCAGGAGAAGGAGTACGAGCCGGTAGGCTCGAACCAGATGCTGCGCAGTGATGTGCGCATCATTGCCGCCACCTCCATGGACCTGCAGGCGGCCATCGCCCGCGGGGCATTCCGCGCCGACCTGTATTACCGGCTGAATGTGCTGCCGATCGAGGTGCCGCCCCTGCGGCAGCGGCTGGAAGACCTGCCGGCGCTGTGCGAGGCCATCCTGGGCGAACTGGGCAGCCAGTATGAGCTTGAGGCTGAAGCGCAGCAGCTATTGGCGCGGCATGCATGGCCGGGGAACATTCGCGAACTGCGCAATGTGCTGGAGCGGGCCACGCTGCTGGCGGATCAGCCGCGGCTGGGGGTGGCGGATCTACGGGCGGCATTGGGGCCGTTAAGCCCGGTGGCGGGTGAACCTGTGCGGCAGACTTACCGTGAGGCCTGTGAGGCATTTGAGCGCGAGCTGATTGCCGGGGCACTGGCCGAACATGGGGGAAATGTGCCGGAAGCTGCATCGGCGTTAGGCCTCGGGCGCTCGACGCTGTACAAGAAGATGGTAGCGCTCGGTCTCTAATTGGAGACTTATGTTTCCGTTTTGAGATTGCCGCGAGGGCTTCGCCCTCGATCGCGACACAAGGCCGCTCCTACAGGAGATCGCGGTGCACTTGTAGGAGCGGCCTTGTGTCGCGATGGGCCGCAAAGCGGCCCCGAAATCTCAAAACAGAGACAAAAAATCAGAAAAAAACAAAATACCTATATAAATCAACAAGTTAAAAACTGGCACGATTCCCGCTATCTCCTGCTCACCGATAAAAACAAGACTCATCCAGGAGACCCACCCCGATGACCGTGCTCATCGCCCTCGCCGCTCTGGCCCTGCTGATGCTGGCTGCGTACCGCGGCTACAGCGTAATCCTCTTCGCCCCCATCGCCGCCCTCGGTGCGGTACTGCTCACCGACCCGTCCGCCGTGGCCCCTGCATTCACCGGGGTGTTCATGGAGAAAATGGTCGGTTTCATCAAACTCTACTTCCCGGTGTTCCTGCTGGGCGCCGTGTTCGGCAAGCTGATCGAGCTGTCCGGCTTCTCGCGCTCGATCGTCGCCGCCGCCATTCGCGTGCTCGGCACCCGCCAGGCGATGCTGGTGATCGTGCTGGTCTGCGCCCTGCTCACCTACGGCGGCGTGTCGCTGTTCGTGGTGGTGTTCGCGGTGTACCCGTTCGCCGCCGAAATGTTCCGCCAGAGCAACATCCCCAAGCGCCTGATCCCGGCAACCATCGCCCTGGGCGCCTTCTCGTTCACCATGGACGCCTTGCCCGGCACACCGCAGATCCAGAACATCATCCCCAGCACCTTCTTCAACACCACCGCCTGGGCCGCGCCCTGGCTGGGCCTGATCGGCACGCTGTTCGTGTTCTGCGCCGGCATGGCCTACCTGCAGCGCCAGCGCAACAAGGCCCAGCGCGCCGGCGAAGGCTATGGCAGCGACTTGCGCAACGAACCGGAAACCGCTGCCGACCTGGCGCTGCCCAACCCGTGGCTGGCCCTGTCGCCGCTGCTGCTGGTGGGGGTGATGAACTTGCTGTTCACCCACTGGATCCCGCAATGGTATGGCCCCAGCCACAGCCTGCAACTGCCCGGCATGAGCACGCCGGTGCAAAGCGATGTGGCCAAGCTCACGGCCATCTGGGCTGTGCAGGCGGCGTTGCTGGTGGGCATCCTGATGGTGCTGGTGTGTGCCTTCGGCGCCATCCGTACCCGCCTGGCCGAAGGCACCAAGAGCGCCGTGGGCGGTGCCTTGCTGGCGGCCATGAACACCGCCTCGGAATACGGTTTTGGCGCGGTGATCGCATCGCTGCCGGGCTTTCTGGTATTGGCCGACGCCCTGCGCGGCATCCCCAACCCACTGGTCAACGAAGCCATCACTGTGACCCTGCTGGCTGGTATCACCGGCTCGGCCTCGGGCGGCATGAGCATCGCCCTGGCGGCCATGGGCGACAGCTTCATCGCCGCCGCCAACGCCGCCAACATCCCGCTCGAAGTGCTGCACCGGGTGGCCGCGATGGCCAGCGGTGGCATGGACACCCTGCCACACAACGGTGCGGTCATCACCCTGCTGGCCGTGACCGGGCTGACCCACCGCGAGGCCTACAAGGACATTTTTGGTATTACCCTGATCAAGACCCTGGCGGTGTTCGTGGTCATTGCCACGTTCTACGCCACCGGCATCGTCTAAGGAGCTTTGCATGACCCTCAAAGGCAAGACCGCACTCGTCACCGGTTCCACCAGCGGCATTGGCCTGGGCATTGCCCAGGTGCTGGCCCGCGCAGGCGCCAACATCGTGCTCAACGGCTTCGGCGACCCAGCCCCGGCGCTGGCCGAGATCGCCCGGCACGGGGGGAAGGCAGTCCATCACCCGGCCGACCTGTCGGACATGGCCCAGATCGAAGCGCTGTTCGCCCTGGCCGAGCGCGAGTTCGGCGGCGTCGACATCCTGGTCAACAACGCCGGGATCCAGCACGTGGCGCCGGTGGAGCAGTTTCCGCTGGAGAGCTGGGACAAGATCATCGCCCTCAACCTGTCGGCCGTGTTCCACGGTACGCGCCTGGCCCTGCCCGGCATGCGCGCGCGCAACTGGGGGCGCATCATCAACATCGCCTCGGTGCATGGCCTGGTCGGCTCCACCGGCAAGGCGGCCTATGTGGCGGCCAAGCACGGCGTGGTCGGCCTGACCAAGGTGGTAGGCCTGGAAACCGCCACCAGCAACGTCACCTGCAATGCCATCTGCCCTGGCTGGGTGTTGACCCCGCTGGTGCAGAAGCAGATCGACGATCGTGCTGCCAACGGTGGCGATCCGCTGCAAGCACAGCACGATCTGCTGGCAGAAAAACAGCCATCGCTGGCCTTCGTCACCCCCGAACACCTGGGTGAGCTGGTACTATTCCTGTGCAGCGAGGCCGGTAGCCAGGTTCGCGGTGCCGCCTGGAACGTCGATGGTGGCTGGTTGGCCCAGTGACGGGCGGCCTGGGCCTGGCGACGGTCTTGCATTCGTTTATCTGCAAGGAGGCCCTATGCGCCCAACCCCGATGACCGCGATCCTGGCCCTGACCCTGGCTGCCGCCGCACCCGCGATGGCAGCCAGCCTGAAGGACGTCGCGCCCTACCCCGAGGCGGAAAAAGGCTTCATCCGGCAGGTCATCCACCTGCCGGCCCAGGCTGATGAATCGGCCTATCAACTGGAAATCCTCGCCGGCAAGACCCTGAAGGTGGACTGCAATCGCCAGCGCCTGGGCGGCAGCCTGGAGGAACGTACCCTGGAAGGCTGGGGCTACAGCTACTACCGCCTGGACAAGGTCAGCGGCCCGGCCAGCACACTGATGGCCTGCCCCGATGGCAAGAAGACCGAGGCCTTCGTGCCGGTGGTCGGTGAAGGCTTCATGCTGCGCTACAACAGCAAGCTGCCGGTGGTGGTGTATGTGCCCAAGGATGTCGAAGTGCGCTATCGCGTCTGGACCGCGTCGCAGGACGTGCAAAAGGCTAAAGTAGAGTAAACGGCGCGGCATTCTGTGCCGCGCAGAGCCGTTCGCGATTCTTGTAGGAGCGGCCTTGTGTCGCGATAGGGCCGCAGCGCGGCCCCAGGATTTCAGCGTTACAGCAGAAATTGCCGGGGCTGCTTTGCAGCCCGATCGCGACACAAGGCCGCTCCTACAGAGGAAGGCCTACATCCGGCAGCAACAGGAGGTTCGGCATGAACGATGTGCTCTGGCGCCCCTCCACGGCGCAGATCGAGGCCAGCCGGATGGATGCCTTCCGCCGCCGGGTCAACCTGCGCTACAACCTGCAACTCGACGACTACCAGGCGCTGCACCGCTGGAGCATCGAGCAGCGCCCTGCCTTTTGGCAAACCCTTGCCGACTATTTCCACGTTCACTGGCATACCCCGCCGAGCCAGGTGCTCAGCGAAGGGCCGCAGATGCCCGATGCCCGGTGGTTCACCAACGCCACCCTCAACTTCGCCGAACACCTGCTGCGCCGCCGCGACGACCGCCCGGCCCTGGTCGCAGTGCGCGAAGACGGCCAACGCCAGCTGTTCACCCATGCCCAGCTGGCCGCCCAGGTAGCTGGCCTGCAAACAGCCTTCAAGGCCGCCGGCATCGTCCCCGGCGACCGGGTAGCCGCCGTCATGCCCAATACCTGGCAGACGCTGGTGGCCATGCTTGCCTGCACCAGCCTCGGTGCGGTGTGGTCCAGCTCCTCGCCCGAGTTTGGCGTACATGGCATCATCGACCGCTTCGGTCAGATCGAGCCCAAGCTGCTGATCGCCTGCGCCGGATACCAGTACGCCGGCAAGGCCATCGACCAGGTGGAAAAGGTCAACCAGGTGTGCGCGCAACTGCCCGGGCTGGAACGGCTGATCGTGGTGCCCCATACCCGCAGCGGGACGCGCGCCGACGAGTTCCAGGCCGCCAACGTCAGCCTGTGGGACGAGTTCTTTCAGCCCGGCGGTGAACCCCGCTTCACCCCGCTGCCCTTCGATCACCCGCTGTACATCCTGTATTCCAGTGGCACCACCGGCGTACCCAAGTGCATCGTCCACCGCGCTGGCGGCGTGTTGTTGCAACACCTGAAGGAACATGGCCTGCACAACGACCTGAAGGCCGATGACGTGCTGTTCTACTACACCACCTGCGGCTGGATGATGTGGAACTGGCTGGCCAGCGGCCTGGCGGTGGGCGCCACGCTGGTACTGTACGACGGCTCGCCCTTCCATCCCGGCCCCGAGCGGCTGCTGGACCTGATCGACGCCGAAGGCATCCAGGCCTTCGGCACCAGCGCCAAGTACCTGGCGGCGCTGGAGCAGGCGGGCCTGGAGCCTGCGGCAAGCCATCGCCTGGCGCGCTTGCGCCTGCTACTGTCCACCGGCTCGCCGCTGTCGCCACACAGCTACGACTACGTGTACCGCAAGATCAAGGCCGACCTGTGCCTGGCGTCGATGTCCGGCGGCACCGATATCGTCTCCTGCTTCGTGCTGGGCAACCCGACCCTACCAGTGCGCCGTGGCGAGATCCAGTGCAAGGGCCTGGGCATGGCGGTGGAAGTGTGGGACGAGCATGGCCAGCCGGTGCAGGGCGAAAAAGGCGAGCTGGTGTGTACGCGCAACTTCCCGTCCATGCCGCTGGGGTTCTGGAAGGATGCGGACGGCAGTCGATACCACGATGCCTACTTCAGCCAGTTCCCGGGGGTATGGGCCCAGGGCGACTATGCCGAACAGCGTGCCGATGGCGGGCTGGTGATTCATGGCCGCTCCGACGCCGTGCTCAACCCCGGCGGGGTGCGCATTGGCACGGCGGAGATCTACCGCCAGGTAGAAAAGGTCGAGCAGGTGCTGGAAAGCGTGGCCATCGGCCAGGACTGGCAAGGCGACGTGCGGGTGGTGCTGTTCGTTCGCCTGCGTGACGGCCTGCAGCTGGATGAGGCCCTGCGCCAGCACATCCGCCAGGTGATCCGCCAGTACACCACGCCCCGCCATGTACCGGCGGTGATCGCCCAGGTCGATGACATCCCGCGTACCATCAGCGGCAAGCTGGTGGAATTGGCGATTCGCAATGTGGTGCATGGCTTGCCGGTGAAGAATACCGATGCCCTGGCCAACCCCGAGGCGCTGGAGCAGTTCCGGGATCGTGTCGAATTGCGCGGGCCAGCGTAGTCGCAAGGGGCCACTTTGTGGCCCATCGCCGGCAAGCCAGCTCCCACAGGTACAGCGCAGATTTCGAGATTTTCGCCGTCCATGTGGGAGCCGGCTTGCCGGCGATGGGCTGCATAGCAGCCCCAAGTGCTTATTTGGCAGGCATTGGGCATAATGCCGCCATTTTCTCTCCCGAAGCACAGGTACCCCATGAAAGCCCAAGCCCGCCACATCCTGGTCAAGACCGCTGACGAAGCCGAAAAGCTCAAGCAGCGCATCGCCAATGGCGAGGCTTTCGACGTGCTCGCAAAAAAGTTCTCCACCTGCCCTTCGGGCAAGCGCGGCGGCGACCTGGGTGAAATCCGCCCCGGGCAGATGGTCGGCGCCATCGACCAGGTGATCTTCAAGAAGCCCCTGCGCGTGGTGCACGGGCCGATCAAGAGCAAGTTCGGTTATCACCTGGTGCAGACGTTCTACCGCGACTGATAGCCCTGGGCCACCTGACATTTTTGCCAGTTGTTGAACACCTGGCGATTCCCTACAAAGCAGGCAGGATCGAGGTAACGCCATATCTGCGTCGCCTCAGCAGTGTTCCCCCAAGAGGACACGGAGACTTGCCGATGCGCTATCCACACCTGCTTGCACCTGCAGCCTTGCCTTTACTCGTTCTGCCCACCCTTGGCTACCCGCAAGACCTGACCGTCTCACCCGGCGATAGCCTGGGTGCAATCGTGCAAACCCAGCAAATCGACACCTTCACCATGACCGGCGGCACGGTTCAGTCATTGAACCAAGGGCAAGGTTTCGATGTTTTCCGGATGACTGACGGGGGCATCGCGGGTGAATTTGGAGACGGCGACGATGCCGAGTTCACCGGCGGCGAAATCGGTAACGTGAACATGAAACTTGCCAACAACATTTTCAAAATGTCTCAGGGTAATGGTGCGACAACGGTGATTGTTCGCAACCTGGTGACTGGTCTGGGCGACGACACCATCATCATCAGCGGCGGTACCATCGGCGGAGACATCAGCACCAGCAACGGTGTCGACAAGACGAGCATGAGCGGCGGCACACTGAAGGGCGAAATGCGGGCTGGCAACGGCAACGATGTTTTCGTCTGGTCGGGCGGCCAGATCGGCAAAAAAGTCGATATGGGCAACGACGATGACACAGCCACAGTCAGCACACTCGACCTTGGCACCTCGGCAGTCATACTGGACGGCGGTACAGGCAAAGACTCCCTGACCTTCGAACAGAGCCGGCTCGGTCAAGGCGCGTTGTACGTCAACTGGGAGACCATCAAGCTCAACCAAGGCAGCCGGCTCGCCCTGGACGATACGCTGAAGCTGGGTGACGAGGGCGCAATCCTGCCTCGCGTGATTCCCGCCACCGGAACCGGCACCTTGCAGATCGATGCCAGCAGCATGCTCCTCAGCCACCAGGGCAGTATCGTCAGCATCCAGAGTGACAATCTGGTTTCAGTTGAAAACGCCGGCACCATCGACCTAAGTAACGGCAAAGATGCTCAGGGCCGCCTGACCATCCAGGGCAACTACACCGGCATTAACGGCACCCTGCGACTGAACAGCGTGCTGGCCGGCGACGGCGCCGCCTCCGATCGCCTGGTGGTCAGCCGTGGTGCGATTGGCGGCTCTACCCAGTTGCTCATCAACAACCTCAACGGCGCTGGCGCGGCGACGACGCAAAACGGTATTCAGGTCGTCGAGGCTCGTGACGGCGCCACCAGCAGCGCCACCGCCTTTGTGCAGACACAAACGCTGTCTGTTGGCGCCTACGACTACCGGCTGTTCAAAGGTGGTGTAACCGCTGGCAGTGAAAACAGCTGGTACCTGCGCTCCACCCTGGTAGCGCCACCCGCTCCGGCCCCTACGCCGAAACCGGGCGAGCCGACACAGCCAACGCAACCGGGCGAGCCTGTGGTGATCGCACCCGCCGCTACCCCGCCTGTCGCGGCCCCGGCGCCCGGCCAGGTCGAGCTGCCAGCACCGGTGCAAGGCGAAAGCCTGCCGCTGTATCGCCCGGAAGTTGCGGTGTATGCCGCAGCGCCACGGGGCGCCGCGATCATTGCCCGCCAGGCACTGGGCACGTTCCACCAGCGTCAGGGCGACCAGCAACTGCTGCAGGGTGACGGCGCCCTGCCCGCCAGTTGGGGCCAGGCCTATGGCGGTGCGCTACGTCAGCAATGGAGCGGCACGGTCAGCCCGAGCCTGGATGGCGACCTGTACGGCTTCAAGGTGGGCCAGGACCTGTATGCCAAGGTTGGCGACAGCGGTTATCGCCAGCACATCGGTATCTATGTCAGCCATAGCCGCCTGGACGCCGACGTCAAAGGCTTCGCCCTCGCCGTGGAGAACCGCAGCGTCGGTGACCTGGAGCTTGATGGCGACAGCGTCGGCGCCTACTGGACGCTGGTCGGACCGCAAGGCGGCTACCTCGACGCCGTGCTGCAGTACACCAACCTGGATGGACGAGCGCGTTCGGACCGGGGTGACAAGCTGAACATCGACGGCCACGCCTGGACCGCCTCACTGGAATCCGGCTATCCCATCGCCCTGTCCGAACGCTGGGTACTGGAGCCGCAGGCTCAGTTGATCGCGCAAAAAGTCTCGCTCGACAGCGCCAACGATAGCGTCTCGCACATTAGCCACGACGCCCAGGTCGAGCTGACCGGCCGGTTGGGGGTTCGGCTCGAGGGGGCCTTCAAAGGCAGCAGCGACCGCCTGTTGCAACCCTATGCGCAAGTCAACGTGTGGCACGGCGACGGTGGCCGCGATACCTTGACCTTCGATGGCGTCGACAGGATCAAGACCGATTACCGCTATACCTCGGTGCAACTTGAAAGCGGCGTGGTAGCGCAGGTCAACGAAGCGCTGAGCCTGCATGGCGGCGTGCAGTACACCGCCAACCTGGACAGCCGCCAGCAAGAAGCCAGCGGCGTGAACCTGGGCCTGCGCTGGCAGTTCTAGCGCCGCGCAGCCAGCAGCCCGAGGCCGGCGCAGCCCAGCAATGAGGCGCTGACCCGGTTGAACAGCCGGCGTGGGCCGGGCTGGCTGAACCAGCGCTGCAGGTACGCCCCCAGGCCGGCGTAGATGGCGATGGCGGCCCATTCCAGCAAAATGAACAGCACACCCAGCCAGAGGAACTGCTCGCTCACCGGGGTGGCGCTGCCGACCGAGACGAACTGCGGCAGGAAGGCGGTGAAGATCAGGATTGCCTTCGGGTTACCAGCGGCCACCCAGAACTCCTGACGTGCCAGGCGCCAGGTGCCGCGTGGGTGATCGCTTGCCACCACCGCCTCGCCCACCGGTGCCCGCCACAGTTGCCAGGCGATATAGAACAGGTACGCCGCCCCCACCACCTTGATGGCCAGGAACAGGTATTCGCTGGTGTGCAGCACCACTGCCAGGCCCATGGCCGCCAGGGCGATCATGCCGCTGAAGGCGACGATACGCCCGCCACCGGCCACGCAGGCCGTGCGCAGGCCGTAACGGCTGGCATTGTGCAGCGACAGCAGGTTGTTCGGCCCCGGCGCCATGTTCAGGGCGAAGCAGGCAGGGATGAAAAGCAGCAGGCTTGAGAGGTCCATTATTGTTTTCCTTTGGCAACAGGCGTCTATTTCGGCGGGTAGCGGGCCTTGCGGTCAAGTTACAGCCAGCGGAAAAAACTGTATGGGTGCACGGCGCCTGATAAGCTGCCGCGCATACCGAGGACCCTGTGATGCCCCGTTCCCATGCCGCGCTGTGGCGCGACCCGGCCCTGCCGCATGTCGAAAGCCGCCGCGCCTGCCATAGCCGCGCCTGCTACAAGGCCCACAGCCACCCGACGTTTTCCATCGGTGTGGTGGACGCCGGCCACAGTCATTTCACCGGTGCCGGCAACGGCCAGCAACGCCTGTCACCCGGCACGCTGGTGCTGGTCCCGGCCCGCCGGGTACATGCCTGCAACCCCGAGCCCGGGCAGGCGTGGAGCTACCAGATGCTGCATGTGGATGCCGACTGGCTGGCACAGCTGCACCTGGAATCAGGGCTGGAGGGTGCCGGGCCCGGCGAGCCGGCACGTATCTGCCAGGTGCCGGAGGTGTATCGGCAGTTCTGCGAACTGAACAGTCTGCTGTTCTCCAACGCCAGCAGTGGTGAGAAGGATGCGGCGCTGATTGCCTTTCTGGGTGACCTGGACTTTGCCAGGCACGCGCCGCTGGCACCGGCACCGGCCCTGGGGGCGACCGCGTTGAGTGGGCTGATCGCCCACATCGAAGGCCAGGACCCGGCGCAGTTGAGCCTGGCGGTACTGGCCCGGCAGGCCGGGCTTGGGCGCTACCAGTTGATTCGCGCATTTCGCGCGGCCACCGGGTTTACGCCGCATGCCTACCTGCTCAATGCCCGGGTCAACCGTGGGCGCCAGTTGCTGGGGGAAGGGCAGGCCCTGGCGGAGGTGGCCTATAAGCTCGGGTTTGCCGACCAAAGCCATTTCCAGCGGGTGTTCAAGGCCCACGTGGGGGTGACGCCGGGGCAGTATCGGGGAGATTGAAGGCCTGCGCGGCCTCTGTAGGAGCGGCCTTGTGTCGCGAAAGGGCTGCGCAGCAGCCCCGGCAATCTGTGCTGCGGAGCTGAAAACCTGGGGCCGCTTCGCGCCCCATCGCGACACAAGGCCGCTCCTACAGGGGCCTGCAATATTGTTCAATACGGCATGAGCGCCGAGGGGCAGAGTCAGGCTTTACGCCAGAGCAACCTCACCCAATGCAACAATTCCTGATCATCGCCCTCGCCCACTTCCTTGCCCTGCTCTCTCCCGGCCCGGACTTCTTCCTGGTCGCACGCACCTCGGTCAACGCCGGCTGGCGCATCGCGAGCGGTGCCTGCCTGGGTATCGCCCTGGCCAATGGCGTGTTCATCGCCATGGCTTTCACCGGCCTCTCAGTACTGCAGGAAGGCAGTCTGCTGTTCACCATCCTGCAACTGGCCGGCGCCGGCTACCTGCTGTACATCGGCACCCTGTTCCTGCGCCATGCCGGGCAAACCAGCTTGGGCGCAGTCGCTGGCAAGCAAACAGTTCAAGGGTGGTGGCGGGGATTGGGCATGGGGTTCCTGTCCGGCATTCTCAATCCCAAGAATGCGCTGTTCTATGCCAGCCTGGTCAGCATGGTGGCCACTGCCAGCGTTGCCTGGAAAGCAACCTGTGCCCTGTGGATGTTCGGCATCGTGCTGCTATGGGACCTGCTGGTTGCGATAGCCATCGGCAACCCGCTGGTGCTGCGGCGCTTCGCCCGCTGCCTGCCGTGGCTGGAGCGGGCCTCCGGGGTCATGCTGGTGCTATTGGCTGTGGCACTGTTGTTTCATCTGGCCTGGGGCTGACCAGTTGCAGGGTCCGCATGTCCATCAAGGTGAAATGGCCACTGGCCCAGCCCCCGGTGTCCAGGTGCCAGACGTTGCCCAGCAGCTTGGCCTCCAGTACCGGCGTGTGGCCCACCAACAAGGCACGCAGCCCCTGCACGGGCTGGGTATCGCCTACCTTCAGCCGCCGCCGTGACCATTGGCATGCTTCCCGTACCTTGGGGTCGTCATCCAGCTCCAGCCAAGTCCTCAGCACCGTCCAATCGGCATACGGGCTGTCGGCATGCAGCAGGCCTACCAGGCCCGCCGCACTTTCAACTTCTATCGCAATCGGCAGTTGCTCGAAGCGCTCCACGAAACCCAACTGCCGGGCCCGCGGCAGGTCCAGAAACCAGCCGCCGCCAGCGGCGCGATACATTTCCAGGTCGAGCCGCCCGCCGCGAACGCGGGTGATTGCCAGGGCCTCGTGGTTACCTTGCACGGCATGGAACCAGGGCTGCGCCAGCCATTCCAGCGCCGCCTCGCTGTCTGGGCCACGGTCGACCAGGTCACCCACGCTGAACAGCCGGTCCACGGCCGGATCGAACCCCACCGCATCCAGGCATTGCTGCAGGCGCTGGAAATGACCATGGATATCGCCAACCGCAAGGTCACGCCCCCGCAGGTTGGCAATCAGACGCCGAAACCGTGCCATTACAATCTTCCTCTGCCGTAGCGCCATGCCAAGGGTAAAATGGAGGCATGCGCAATCTGCCCCGGAGGTGCATCATGCGTACCACCCTAGTGTGTGCCGTGCTCATGGCGCTGTCACTGGACAGCATGGCACAAGGTACCCCGGCCGCGCAGGTCGAGGTACGTTTCGACCATCCGGAAAAATTCCGCGATGCCAGCCTCGACAGCCACGGGTACGAGCGTGGGGCCGATGCCTATGTGATGAAAACCCTGACCCAGTACCTGCAGAAGCTTGGCCAACGCTACCTGCAACCCGGCCAGCAACTGGTCATCGATATCCGCGACATCGACCTGGCCGGGCGTTTCGAGCCCTGGCACGGCCAGGCCTACGATGTGCGTTTCATGCGTGAAATCACCTGGCCGACCATCGACCTCAGCTACACCCTCAGCCAACCGGGCAAACCCGACCAGCAGGCGCAGGAGCGGGTCAGCGACAAGATGTATCTCAGCCGCCCGGGCCGGGTCACGAGCAGCAGCGACCGGTTGTATGCCGAAAAGGCCATGCTCGACGACTGGTTCCGCCAGCGCTTCGCCGTCCACTCGGCTTCCTGAATATCCCTTCACTGGAACAGGCGATGGTGCCGGTAGTATGCTCGGCCCTTCAACCTGTACCAGGGAAGGGTCATTCATGAAGTCGTGTGCCGTGCAACTGGCATCGCTCAAGGGCGATGTGCAAGCCAACCTCGAACGCCACCTGGCCTGCATCGAACAGGCCGCAGCCCTTGGCGCCGAACTGGTAGTGTTTCCCGAACTGTCGCTGACCGGCTATGAGCCAACCCTCGCGCGCCAGGCCGCCCTGCCAGTCGGTGCGGCGCGGCTGGACCCGCTGCAGGCAGCCTGCGACCGGCTTGGTATCACTGTCGCCGTGGGCCTGCCACTGCCGACACCTGACGGCATCCGTATCGGCATGCCAATCTTCAGCCCCGGGGCGGCGCGCCAGGCCTATGCCAAGCAGCGCCTGCATGATGATGAACTGCCCTGGTTCACCCCAGGTGATCAACAAGCCATGGCGCTGCAGGTGGGCGCGCACCGGGTAGCGCCTGCGATCTGCTACGAATCGATGTTCATGGCCCATGCCGCAGCCGCGCGGGGACATGGCGCCGACCTGTACTTGATCAGCGTGGCGAAAACCGCCAAGGGCATCCGTGAGGGTTACCAGCACTACTCCGAGGTGGCTCGTGAGCTGGGCATGATGGTGTTGCTGGCCAACTGCGTGGGGCCGGCTGACACCTTCATCGGCGCCGGAGGTTCGGCGGCCTGGGACAGCCAGGGGCGCTTGCTCGCCAGCCTGGACGACCACAGCGAAGGGCTGATCGTGCTGGATACCGCCAACGGCACTGCCATGGCGGTGCCGTTGGCCCTGCAGCCGGCATGATCTATCTGTTTCTGGCGTTGCTGAGCTATGCCTGTACCTACTACCTGACGGGGCTGCTCATCCAGGGGCAACTGGCCGATGTGGCCGAGGGATTGCGCCACCGGCCTGATGCGCCGACACCCGGCGAATACCTGCGCACAGTGAGGCCCCATGCACGCCGGGCCCATCGGCAGTACGCCCTGCTGGCTGGCTCGGCGTTGGCCGTGCTGGTCTGCCTGGCTGCCAGCTGGTTCTGTTGACGCTTACAGGTCCAGTGCCAGGCTTTGCCGGCCCTCCAGCGCCAGCAGGTACTGCTTTGCCGCCAGGCCGCCGGCAAAGCCGGTCAGGCTGCCCGAAGCACCGATCACCCGATGACACGGGGCGATGATCGAGATCGGGTTGCGGCCATTGGCGGCGCCTACCGCACGCACTGCACTGGGGTTGCCGATCTGCCGGGCAATGTCGCTGTAGCTGCGGGTTTCACCGAACGGTATCGCCAACAGCGCGGCCCACACCTGACGCTGGAACTCGGTGCCGGCAAAATCCAGCGCCAGGTCGAAGCACTGGCGTTTGCCAGCAAAGTACTCGCCGAGCTGGCTGGCGGCTTCCCGCAGTACCGGGCACTGGTCATCACGGTGCAGGGCGCCAAGGCGCACACGGTTTTCCCGCTCCTCTTCCCAGAGTACGGCGGCCAGGCATTCGCCACGTGCCACCAGGGTCAAGGTGCCGACGGGCGACTGCATGAAAGTGAATGCGCTGGACATAAGCAGGCTCCTGCCAGGTTGCGATCAACCTACTGTACGCATCCACAGCCCTGCCTGCATCCGCTTTCTTGCTCAGGCAATTGTGCGTAGCCGGTGCCAACCAACGCGTCGCCTGCTTCGCGGGTGAACCCGCTCCCACAGGGAACCCCTCCCGCCGAAAGAATGCGCAATACCTGTGGGAGCGGGCGCGCCCGCGAACACCGGCGTAGCCGGTGCCAGCCACCGTGTCGCCTGCTTCGCGGGCATGCCCGCTCCCACAGGGTGCCCATCAGCCCCAAAAGAGCCTCAATAATAGGTCCGGGGTTGCTCATCAGCCTTGTTCAATACCGTCCCCACCAGGTTCACCCTTGCCAGGTGATGAAGGCAATCCTCAATTTCCTTCCTGTTGTTCATACCGTTGGCCACCACCAGCAGCACACAGTCGAACTTGGGTATCACAGTGATCGCATCGTCAGAACTGAGCAACGGCGGCAAATCGAAAATGCAGATGCGCGATTCGTAGCGGTTGCGCAGTTCGCTTATCAGGTTATTTACTTTGGGCGACGACAGCATTTCGGTAGACAACGGCACCGGTACCCGTGTGGGCAGTACCACGAACCGAGGCAAGGTCGGGTTGACCAGGCAGTCCTGCAGCTCGGCCTTGTCCGTCAGAAACTCGTTCAACGCCTGGTCCATGGGCAGGCCCAGGCTGCTCCCGACCTTGGGCCGACGCAGGTCGAAGTCCACCAGCAACGCGGTCTTGGTGGTGTGGTGGGCGATGCTCATGGCCAGGTTGATCGACAGCACCGTCTTGCCCGCTTCAGGGGTTGGCGAGGTAATGGCCAAGGTTCGCCAGCCATTCTCGTCCATGGTCCTGAGCACTTGCGTGCGCAGCAGGTCGATCGGCCCGTTCATGTTGGAGTTCTTGTTGTAGGCGACGATACGGTGACGCTCCAGGTGCTCCGCGCGTAGCGGCACCACCTTGGTGTTCACGTAATCGAACTGGCCAGGCACTTCCGCCAGCGCCGTACCTGGGGCGGGTGACAAGGCCTGCGGGGTACCCGGGGTAACCTGGTGAAGATTATTGCCAACAGCCGACGTGGTCCTGTCCATCACTGCTTACCTATGCAAACCGAGACATGACTTTGAACAACAGCACATCCAGTGGCATGTAGAACACGTGCACCAGCACCACCATGATAGCCGCCAGCGCCAGTGCCGCCAGGATCAGCCAGTTGCGCCAACGCTTGCGCCTGGCCACATCGGCCTTGGTATCGATGTATGGCAGCGCCACCAGCACCCGCCTGCCCAGCAGGTTTTCCAGGGCACCGACGCCGCGAATGCGCTGGTTGAACATTTCCATCAGCATCACCAGCGCACCGCCACCTGCCGGTGCCAGCACCAGGCCCAGCGCCGCGATTTTCTTGCGGTTGGGCTTGATCGGTTTCTCGGGCATCAGCGGTGGCTCCAGCAGTACGAAGCGCTCGGCCTTGTTCTCCTGCTCCAGGCTCTCGGTAATCTTCGCGCCCATTTCCTTGGCGCGGATTTCCTCGTACTTCTTGCGCGCGTTGTCGTGGTCACGCATCAAGGTCACCAGGCCACGCTCGACCTGCGGCGCCTCGAGGATCTCGGCCTCGTAGCCTTCCATCTTGCGGGTCAACTCGCGCTTCTGCTCGGCCAGCGAAGCGATGCGCTCCTGCGTCGCGCTCATCTTGGCGCGCACGCGAGCGACATCGAGGCCGACCGTGGAAGCCGCCGCCGTGCGGTTGCCACTGGCTTCGAGCGCCTGAATCCTGCGCTTGACCGCCACCACATCAGGGTGGGCTTCCTTGTAGCGGCTCAGCAGCCGGGCATACTCGGCCTTCAAGCTGGGCAGGTCCTGGGGCTGGTCGGCACTGGCCGCCCTGGGCCCTTCGCCGACCTTGGTGGCCAGCCCGGCACTGGCCGCGGACAGTTCCAGCTCAAGGTAACGCAATTCTTCCTGGGCGGCCTTGTAGTCACGGTCAACCTCGCGGAACTCCAGCTCCGAGCGTGACAGCATGTTCATGCGCAGGGTCTGGTGCTCGGGCAAGGCATTGGCGTGGGCCTGCTTGAAATCCGCCAGCTGGTTTTCCAGGCTGGCAAGCTCCGCCCCCAGTTTGTTCGCCTCCTGGGTGAGGAACTCGGTGGTTTCATTGGCCCGCTCGGTACGCTGCTTGAGGTTCTCGTTGAGGAACAGCGTCACCAACTCGTCGGCGACTTCCTTGGCCACCTCTGGCTGCTTGTGCTCGAAGGACACATTGAACGCCACGGTCGCCTCGCCGCGCCCGCGTACATAGGTGGTGAGGGTCTCGACCACGACGGCACTGCGCATGTGGTCGATCTTGTCACTATCGCTGAAACGCTTGTCGGGGAACAGGTTGTACTTGTCGATGATGCGCAGCAGGTTCTCGCGGGTCATCACCCGCTGGCGAATCACTTCGATGCGTTCATCGGCAAAGCTGGTGTTGTTGGTCGATACCAGTTCGGGGGAAATCTGCTGCGACTCCACCAGGATGGTACCGGTCGACTGGTAGATCGGCGGCACCATCACTGCGACTGCGACGGTCGCGGCCAGGATGACTACGATGCTCACCCCCAATAACAGGGCCCGGTCCTTGATTATGGCGATGTAATCTCTGAGGGAGAGCTCGTAGTCGGACTTCATGGGGCCACCTGCCTGAAGTTCAGATGTCGGGGTACCTGTACGTCAACGTCAAACCCACGATAGTAGCGTTCGCATCGGCTTCGTGATCCTGCTGCCGTTCTTTGTACATCAGCGACAGGCGCAGGTCCCAGTACGGCGAAAACTGGCGGCTGGCCCACACGCTGTAGGTCTGCAGGGTGTTGGGGGTCTGCCCTTTGCTGTCTTGCCAGGCAGCGTCCGTACCCACCCGGGTCAGTTCGCTGACGGCGTAACTCCACACACCGCGCACCTGGTCCAGCTCGGCGAAGCCGCCCTCGGCGCTGGCCACAGTGCTGCGTTCGGCGGTGAAGCTGGCGTCGGCACGCGCACCGGTGTACAGCAGCGCAACTCCACCCTCCCCGCGTCGGCCACCCTCGTCGCCGGAAACCTCGGTAACCCCCACATGCGCATCGGCGCTGAGGCGTTCGGAGAACTGGTACTTGACCCCGACCGCCGGGCTGTAGCTGTTGGACGCCGTCGCCGTCTGGTCCTGCTCGGGCTCATAACGCCGGGCGCCGAAGCGGCTGTACAGATCAGCCCGCTCGCTCCAGGCGTAGGTCCAGGTGAACACGTTGCCCAGTTCTTCGTAACCCGTCAGCGTACTGATGTCATAACGGGCACGGTTGTAGGTGGTTTCGTTGCTCAAGGTGCTGCGTTCGGAAACCGCCTGGCTCCAGTTGCCGGTCAGCGTATACAGCTTTTGCGTGCCATCGGTGGTAACCACGCCGGTATCCAGCACCGTTCCCGACAACGTCGAACTTTCGTTGTAACGCGCCAGCAGGCCAAACCGCCCGCGCTCTGTCTGGCGCTGCCAGCCCAGGCTTACGTCGGGGTCCTCACGGTTGTCGACCACCGCGGTGTCGGACGAGCGCAATACATTCATGCCCAGCCCCAACCTCAGTTCGTCCCGGTCGAAGGTACCGATCAGGGTGTAATCCGGCGCGATGATCGTGCGCGTTATGCCCTTTTCACCCGACGACAACAGCAAGGGATTGCTGTCATGTTCGACGGAAGTCGGTACTACCACCGTAGACTGCCAATTTGCTGCCAGGACTGTGTCCGCAAACGGCAACACCAAGATTGCCGTTGCAATGCTAGTTGTTCTGAGAAGAGGCATTAAGTGTTCTTATTAAAGGCAAGATCAAGGAACGACCAGCGTATCGCCAGCCTGCAGTTGGATGTTGGTGGACATATCCCGGCCAGACACCAGGTCTCTATATCGCACGGGCAGGATTTTTTGGGAAGCGCCGGTGCCACGCACCACTTTGATTTCGCTTTCATCGGCAAACTTGTCCAGGCCGCCCGACATGCTCAGGGCCTGCAGCACTGCGGTGGGGCCTGCCATCTGTACCGGCCCGGGCTTGATCACTTTGCCTTGTACATAGACCAGGTTGCCGGCGATGCTCTTGACGACAACGCTGACGTTCGGGTCGGGGAGAAACTTCTCGAGTTTGGCAGCTACCTGTTTTTCAACGGCCGTTACATCCAGCCCGGCAACATCTATGCGCCCGGCCAGGGGGAAAGTGATACTGCCATCGGGAAGTACGGTAGCTTCCTGGCGCAGGCTATCTTCCTGCCACACCGAAACCATCACTACATCGCCGGGGCTGAGCAGGTAGGTAGCACTGTTCGGGTCGGCCTTACCGGCACCAGACCACACCATCAGCATGCAGAACGCGGCAAACATTGAACGCACCATGAGGGTCCCTCCGGCCGAAAAGGCCCGACAAAGAGCACTGAATGAGAACAGCACACCAACTCTCGCTCCGCTTCGCGGCATACGCCAACCGCGCTGGCCTCGATCTTCCGAAGGCCTTGCCTTGACGCTTTGCAGCCTGGGTTGTGCTGCCTGCAACCGTGGACCTGCACGGGCTACTGGCAATATAGCAACGGCTGGGGAATTGACAAGCCAGGCCCCGGGCCGCTGGCGTCAAGGGTAAAAACCCAGGCTGGCGGACTTAGATATTTCTCCTGTTGGCGACTGCCACAAAGCCAACCACAGCAAATGCAAAAAACCACCCTGCGGTTGAAACAGGGATGATACTGTTCTGATTGATATACAAATCCGCCGCACGCGCCGCGCCACTCAACAGCGCCAGCAAAGTCATCGACTTGATAATCAGAGCCGTGCGCATACGCCCTCCTTTAAAGAGGAAGATCAACTATTTGTTGGCGTGGTGTTCGGGAGTTGTTTCACTGTTGAATTGAGCTTATGAACACAATGACATCGCGTCAATGATTCGACACTATAATAAAATTCAATGAGCATCGGGCAGCATCGTCAAAATATCGACGCACATGTCGAGCATAGCCCGCTGCCTTGGTGGCGCCAAAGTTTCATCGCTGAGAAAAGCAAGGCTGCGGGGCACTTCAGCGCCCCGGCGCCTTATTCGTCTGCGTGGTGTACCACGACCAGCAACTGCGCCGGCAGCGGCCCCACCGACCTTAGCCGGTGTGGTGTCTGGGCATTGAAATGCAAGGCATCACCTTGCTCCAGCAGCACCCGCTCGCTCATGAAGTCCACTTCCACCTGGCCGACATGGACGAACAGGAATTCTTCACCCAGGTGTTCCTTGAATGTGGGGTCGCTGAATTCGGTGGGCGGCTGGATCAGGAACGGCAGCAGGCTGCGCTGCCCGACCTGGCTGGTGAGGGCAGCGTACCCCGGCCCTGCCCCATCCCCCACCAGGGCCTGGCGCTCGCCATGGCGCACCAGGCTGTAGCGGCTCTTGCCGGTCTGCTCTTCGGCGAACAGTTCTTCGACATTGACATTCAGTGCCCGCGCCAGCTTCAGCGCGGCGGCGATCGAGGGGGTATTCAGGCCGCGTTCGACCTTGGACAGGTAACTCTTGGTCATGCCGGTCTTGTCGGCCAGCAGCTCCAGGGTCATCCCCAGTTTCTTTCGCAGCAGTTTCAATCGGATAGACATGTGACGCGGGTTTCCCAGGCGAAGGCAGCCTGGTAATGATACGTGGACTGCTCAGGAAATGCTGGGGCTGCTGCGCTGAGTCTTGTAGGAGCGGCCTTGTGTCGCGATAGGGCTGCAGAGCAGCCCCGGCAATTTGTGCACTATTGCTGAAATCCTGGGGCCGCTTTGCGGCCCTATCGCGACACAAGGCCGCTCCTACAAAAAAAGCCAGGCAGGCCCAGGGTTACGGCATCACCGGTGGCAGGTACTGCAACGTCGTACCCAATGCCCACAGCAACACCAGCACCAGCGGCACGTGCACCAGCAACTGCACGAACGAGAAGCCGATCAGGTCGCGCGCCTTGAGCCCCAGCACCCCCAGCAGCGGCAGCATGTAGAACGGGTTGATCAGGTTCGGCAAGGCTTCGGCGGCGTTGTAGATCTGCACGGCCCAGCCCAGGTGGTATTGCAGGTCATTGGCCACCAGCATCACGTAAGGTGCCTCGATGATCCACTTGCCACCACCCGACGGGATGAAGAAGCCCAGCACCGCTGAATACACGCCCATCAGCACGGCATAGGTGTCATGAGTGGCGATCTGGGTGAAGAACAGTGAAATGTGGTGGGCCAGGGTCTGCTCGTCGACGCCCTTAACCTGGGTGAGAATGGCAGCGATCGAACCATACAGCGGGAACTGGATCAGCACCCCGGTGGTGGTCGGAACCGCGCGCGCCACTGCATCGAGGAAGCTGCGCGGGCGCCAGTGCAGCAAGGCGCCGAGCATGATGAACAACAGGTTGTAAGTGTTCAGCCCGGAAATGGCAGTAATCGCCGGTTTGGTGGCGAACTCCTGGTACAGCCAGCCGGCGGCCAGGGCCACCAGCAGCAGGATCAGGATGGGGCTGTGTTCCAGCCACTCGCCCGGGCGGGTGCGCTGGGGTGCCGGTGGCGCGGTGAAGCTGGGGTCTACCCCGCAGTCCTGGGCGCTGCGCGCGCTGTTCGGGCCCGGGGCCGTGGCGTAGGCGATCACCAGCGAGACCACTACCAATGCCGCCAGCATCACGCCGGACTGCCAGAGAAAGATGGTTTCGGTGAACGGGATTACCCCGGTAATCGACAGGATCGACGGTGGCAGGCTCGCCGGGTTGGCCTGCAGTTGCGCGGCCGATGAAGACAGGCCCAGCGCCCACACCGCGCCCAGGCCCAGGTAGGCGGCAGCGCCGGCTGCGCGGTAGTCCATCTTCAGTTCGGTGCGCCGAGCCAGGGCCCGCACCAGCAGGCCGCCGAACACCAGCGACAGGCCCCAGTTGAGCAGCGATGCCAGCATCGAGATCAGCGCCACCCAGCACACTGCCGAACGGCCATTGCCGGGGATGCGCGCCAAGCGGTCGATCAGACGCGCGGCGGGCGGCGAGCTGGCCACCACATAGCCACCGATGACCACGAAGGCCATCTGCATGGTGAACGGGATCAGGCTCCAGAAGCCATCGCCAAAGGCCTTGGCGGTGTCGGTCGGCTTGGCGCCCATGGCCAGGGCGCCGATGCACACCAGCAGCACCGCCAGGGCGGCAAACACCCAGGAATCGGGGAACCAGCGTTCGGCCCAGTTGGAGCAGCGCAAGGCAAAGCGGGCGGAGCGGCTGTCTTGGATTTCAGCGGCCACAGTTCAATTCCTTTTATTGGTTTTATGGGGGGAAGCAGTACTGCCAGATAACGCAAAAACCCTGTGGGAGCGGGTTTACCCGCGAATGCGGCGGTGAATGTACCGACGCATTCGCGGGTGAACCCGCTCCCACAGGGATTGTGGTAATGCCTTAGAAAGTCATTTCCTTCACATCATCCGGCACGATCAGTTTGCCGGCGGTTTTCTCGATGATTTCCTCGACGCTCACCCCGGGCGCGGTCTCGCGCAGGATGAAGGCGCCGTCTTCGATTTCCAGGTAGGCCAGGTCGGTCAGCACCTTGCGGATGCAGCCAGCGCCGGTCAATGGCAGGCTGCACTGTGGCAGCAGCTTGGACTCGCCATCCTTGGACGCGTGGGTCATGGTGACGATGATGTTCTCGGCGCCGGCCACCAGGTCCATGGCACCACCCATACCCTTCACCAGCTTGCCCGGGATCATCCACGAGGCGATGTTGCCTTGCACATCCACTTCGAATGCGCCGAGCACGGTCAGGTCGACATGGCCGCCACGGATCATGCCGAACGACTGTGCCGAATCGAAGATAGAAGCACCGCGGCGGGCGGTGACGGTCTGTTTGCCGGCGTTGATCATGTCGGCATCGATGGTGCTTTCGGTGGGGAATTCGCCCATGCCGAGCAGGCCGTTTTCCGATTGCAGCATCACATCCATGTCGGCGGGTACGTAGTTGGCCACCAGGGTCGGAATGCCGATACCCAGGTTGACGTAGTAGCCGTCCTTCAGTTCACGGGCAACGCGTTGTGCCATCTGTTCGCGGGTCAGTGCCATGGTCAGGATCTCTTTGTTGTTCTGGTAGATGGCGCTCAGGCCTTGACGGTGCGCTTTTCGATACGCTTTTCGAAGGTGCCGACGATGACGCGGTCCACATAGATGCCCGGGGTATGGATCTCGCTGGGCAGCAGCACACCAGGTTCGACGATCTCTTCCACTTCGACCACGGTGATCTTGCCGGCGGTGGCCGCCAGCGGGTTGAAGTTTTGCGCGGTGTTGCGGTACACCACGTTGCCGTAGTGGTCGGCCTTCCAGCCCTTGACGATGGCGAAGTCGCCGGTGATGGATTCTTCGAGGATGTACTTGCGGCCGTTGAATTCGCGCACTTCCTTGCCGTCGGCAACCGGGGTGCCGTAGCCGGTGGCCGTGTAGAAGGCCGGGATGCCGGCGCCACCGGCGCGCATTTTCTCGGCGAGGGTGCCTTGCGGGGTCAGTTCCACTTCCAGCTCGCCGCTCAGCAACTGGCGCTCGAACTCGGCGTTCTCGCCCACGTAGGAAGCGACCATCTTGCGAATCTGCCGGTCTTCCAGCAGCACGCCCAGGCCAAAGCCATCGACACCGCAGTTGTTGGAAACCACGGTCAGGCCCTTGACGCCTCGGCGCTTGATTTCGCTGATAAGGTTTTCAGGGATGCCGCACAGGCCGAAACCACCAGCCAGTACCGTCATGTTGTCGGTCAGGCCTTCGAGGGCCTGTTCATAGGTTGCAACGCGCTTGTCCAGTCCGGCCATGCTGATCCGCCTTTTGTAGTTGTTGAACCGACGAGGCTGTCGGTGAGCGTGTGGGGACATCTTCACCGCAAGCGACTGATTTGTTAATTTTGTTTTCATCATCGATTGATAACTTTTGCAAAACAACCAGAAGGCCTGTCATGAACGTCAAGCAACTGCGCGCCTTTGTCGCTGTGGCCAAGTACCAGAGCTTCGCCCAGGCCGGTGAACACCTGCATGTCTCGCAACCGGCCCTGAGCCTGACCATCAAGGCCCTGGAAGAAAACCTTGGCGGCGCCCTGCTCAGCCGCACCACGCGCAGCGTCAGCCTGACTGCCGAGGGCGAGGTGCTGCTGCCGCTGGCGCGGCGCCTGCTGGCCGACTGGGACGACACCGAAGAAATGCTGCGCCAGCGTTTCACCCTGCAACTGGGCCGGGTTTCGGTGGCGGCCATGCCGGCCTTTGCCGGCAACCTGCTGCCCCATTCGCTGAAGGTCTTTCGCCAGCGTTACCCGAAGGTCAACGTCACGGTGCACGATGTGATCAACGAACAGGTACAGGAACTGGTGCGCCATCGCCGCGTCGAACTGGGCATTGGCTTCGAACCGGACAACATCGATGGCCTGGATTTCCACCCGTTGTACATGGACCGCTTCGTCGCCGTGGTGCCCGCCGATTCGTCCTTGGCTCAGCTGCCCCAGGTCAGCTGGGCCCAGTTGCTGGCCGAAGACTTCGTGGCCCTGCAACGCCCTTCGGCGGTGCGCCTGCTGATGGAGCAGAACGTGGCCGCCCGCCACGGCAAACTGGCGGTGGCTTTCGAGAGCCACCAGCTGACGACCATCGGCCGCATGGTTGCCAGTGGCCTGGGGGTCAGTGCCGTGCCTGCGCTGTGCATCAACCAGATGCAAGAGCTGGGCGCTCGCTGCGTAACCCTGGTCGAGCCCACGGTCGAGCGCCGCATCGGCGTGATCGCCCTCAGCGAACACAAGCTGTCCACGGCGGCGCAAGCGCTGCTTGAGGTTCTGCTTTCCAATACCCGCATCCCGGAGGTGACATGCGTTACGTGAAACTGGCAGGTTCCAGCGTTCCGGCCATTGGCCAGGGCACCTGGTACATGGGGGAGGATCCGGCCCGCAAGGCGGCCGAGGTGGCGGCCCTGCAACAAGGCATCGAACTTGGCCTGAACTTGATCGATACCGCCGAGATGTATGGCGAAGGTGGTGCCGAACAAGTGGTCGGCCAGGCCATTGCGGGGCGCCGCGACCAGGTGTTCCTGGTCAGCAAGGTGTACCCGCACAATGCCAGCCGGCGCGGTATGGCGACGGCCTGCGAGCGCAGCCTCGCTCGCCTGGGCACCGACTGCATCGACCTGTACCTGCTGCACTGGCGTGGCCAGCACCCACTGGAGGAAACCGTCGAGGCCTTCGAGCGCTTGCGCGAGCAAGGCAAGATCAAGCGCTGGGGTGTTTCCAATTTCGACGTCGACGACCTGCGCGAACTGCACAACCCCGATTGCGCCACCAATCAGGTGCTGTACAACCCGGCCCAGCGTGGCATCGAATTCGACCTGTTGCCGTGGTGCGAAAAGCGCGCGCTGCCGACCATGGCCTACTGCCCGCTGGCCCAGGCCGGGCGCCTGCTGCAGCACCCGGTGCTGGCGGAAATCGCCGAGCACCATGGCGCCACGGCGGCTCAGGTCTGCCTGGCCTGGGTGACCCGTGATGACGGGGTGATAGCCATCCCCAAGGCCGTGACGCCCGAGCATGTGCGGTTGAATGCCGCTGCAGGTACGCTGACCTTGACCAGCGAAGACCTGCGGGCAATCGACCGGGCGTTCCCGGCGCCGACACGCAAGCAGCGGTTGGCGATGGTGTAGCGACTGGCACGAAATCGCTTTTTTGTGGGAGCGGGCGTGCCCGCGAACACCGGCAAAGCCGGTGCCATGCACCGCGTGGGCTGCTTCGCGGGCTTGCCCGCTCCCACAAGGGCCCGCGCAAAAACCAGGATTTTGCGTGAGGTGCCAGTGATCAATGGAAATCCCGGCTGCGTACGTCCAGCCCTTGCAACAACGGGCTCACATCCTCCAGCCGCCGTGCTATCAGATGACGCACGCCCTTCTCCTGCTCCAGCCGCCCGCTGACCTTTAGCAACTGCGATCCCACCAGCGCCCGCCGCTGCCGTTCGGCAAGCTCCCGCCACACCACTACATTGACCATGCCGTGCTCGTCCTCCAGGGTGACGAAGGTCACCCCACTGGCGGTCTGAGGCCGCTGGCGGCCCACCACCAGCCCGGCCACGGCAATGTTGTCACCATGCCCGACATCCTGCAGCTCGCGCGAACTGCGACAGCCCAGCGCCCGCAGGCGTGGGCGCAACAAGGTCAAGGGATGCGGCCCAAGCGTGGTACCCAGGGTCTGGTAATCGGCCATCAGGTCCTCGGCCACGCTGGGGACAGGCAGTGCAACGGTGCTTTCCGGCAAGGCATCCACATCGGCGAACAAAGGCAGTTGCGGCTGCACCGCCGCCACCTGCCAGCGCGCCTGGTGCCGGTCGCTGGCCAAGGCGCGCAGCGCGCCGGCATCGGCCAGGTGGGCGCGGGCACGTGGATCGAGCCCGGCACGCAGGCACAGGTCTTCGACATCGCGCCATGGCCGCTGCGCCCTCGCCTGCTCCAGGCGCCTGACGTCGGCCTCAGCAAGGCCGCGCACCAGGCGCAAGCCCATGCGAATGGCCAGGGCCTCTCCAGGCTCAGGCTCGAGCGTGCAGTCCCAGTCACTGTGGCATACATCGACCGGCCTGACCTCGATGCCCTGGCGCCGGGCCTCTTGCAGCAACTGGTCAGGGCTATAGAAGCCCATGGGCCAGCTGTTGACCAGCGCGCAGGTGAAAATCGCCGGTTCATGGCACTTGAGCCAGCTGCTGGCATAACACAACAAGGCAAAGCTGGCCGCGTGCGATTCCGGAAAGCCATAGCTGCCAAAGCCCTTGATCTGCTCGAAGATGCGCTCGGCAAACGCCAGGTCGTAACCATTGCGCAACATGCCCTGCACCAGCCGCTCGCGGTGCGGCTCCAGGCCGCCGTGGCGCTTCCAGGCGGCCATGCTGCGGCGCAACTGGTCGGCCTCGCCCGGGGTGTAGTCGGCCGCGACCATTGCCAGTTCCATCACTTGCTCCTGGAACAGCGGCACGCCCAAAGTGCGCTCGAACACTGCCTTCAGTTGCGGCGAGGGGTACGTCACCGGCTCCTGCTTCAGCCGCCGGCGCAGGTAAGGGTGGACCATGTCGCCCTGGATCGGCCCGGGGCGGACGATGGCCACCTCGATGACCAGGTCGTAGAATTTTGTGGGCTGCAGCCGCGGCAACATGGCCATTTGCGCGCGGGACTCGATCTGGAACACGCCCATGGTCTCGGCACGGCTGATCATTTCGTAGGTGGCCCGGTCTTCGCCGGGAATGGTTGCCAGGGTCAGGTGACGACCACGGTGGCGTTGCAGCAGGTCGAAGCAACGGCGCAAGGCGCTGAGCATGCCCAGCGCCAGTACATCGACCTTGAGCAGGCCGAGCATGTCCAGGTCGTCCTTGTCCCACTGGATCACCGTGCGCTCCGGCATCGCGGCATTCTCCACCGGTACCAGTTCGTCCAGGGGTTGCTGCGAGATGACGAAACCGCCCGGGTGCTGTGACAGGTGCCGAGGGAAGCCGATCAGTTCACCGGCCAGCACCAGCACCCGGCGCAGCGAAGGGCTGCCCGCCTCGAAACCGGCCTCGGCCAGGCGCTGGTCATCGGGTATGCGATCGCTCCAGCGGCCACAGCATTTGGCCAGGGCGTCCACCTGGTCGGCGGGCAGCCCCAGCACCCGTGCCACATCCCGCACCGCACCGGCGGCATGGTAGGTATTGACCACCGCCGTGAGCGCCGCCCGGTGCCGGCCATAGCGACGGAATACATACTGGATCACCTCCTCGCGCCGGTCGTGCTCGAAGTCCACATCGATGTCCGGCGGCTCGTTGCGCTCGCGCGACAGGAAGCGCTCGAACAACAGGTGGTGTTCCATGGGGTCGAGCTCGGTGATGCCCAGCACGAAGCACACCACCGAGTTGGCAGCCGACCCCCGCCCCTGGCACAGAATGCGCTGGCTGCGGGCGAAGGCGACGATGTCATGCACCGTCAGGAAGTAGCTTTCGTAGCCCAGCTCCTCGATCAGCGCCAGCTCCCTGGCCAGCACATCCCGCACCTTGCTGCTCGGCCCGCCTGGCCAGCGCAACGGCAAACCCTGCTGGCACAATTCGCGCAACCAGCTTGCCGGGGTATGCCCCTGGGGCACCAGTTCGCATGGATACTGATATTTCAATTCGCTCAGTTCGAACTGGCAGCGTGCAGCGATGGCCAGGGTCTCGGCCAGCAGGTCGGCGGGATAGAGTTCGCCCAGTTGCGCCTGGCTGCGCAGGTGCCGCTCGCCATTGGCAAACAGGAAACGCCCGGCCTCGGCCACCCGGCAGTGCTGGCGAATGGCGGTCATGCAATCCTGCAAGGCGCGGCGACCGCGCACGTGCATGTGCACGTCGCCACAGGCCACGGCGCGGATGCCGACCCTGGCCGCCAGGCCGCGCAAGCGTTCAAGGCGCAAGGTATCGTCACTGCCGCGGTGCAGGTGCACGGCCAGCCACAGGCGCTCGCCGAACAGGCCATGCAGCCATTGCCCGGGGGTGGCATCACCGCTGTCATCGGCCACCCACAATGCCAGCAGGCCCTGATGGTGCTGCTGCAGGTCATCGCGAAACAGTTGGTAGTCGCCCTTCTGCGCCCGCCGCCGGGCCCGGGTGATCAGCGCGCACAGGTTCTGGTAGCCGGCCAGGTCCTGCACCAGCAGCACCAGCCTGGGGCCGTCCTGCAACTGCACTTCACTGCCCACGATCAGCCGCAGCTGGTGTTCCTTTGCCGCCTGCCAGGCACGGACGATGCCGGCCAGGGTGCATTCGTCGGTGATCGCCAGAGCCTGGTAGCCCTGTTCCCGCGCGCGCCGGAACAGCTCGTCGGCGCTCGACGCGCCGCGCTGGAAGCTGAAGTTGGACAGGCAATGCAGCTCGGCATAACCCGGGGTATTCATGCGAACCAGCCCTGCAGCCACAACGGGCCGGCCTTGCCAAGGTCGCGGTAGGCCCAGCCGCGCAGGCCGTCACGGGTTTCGATGCGGTAATAGTCGCGGCGCACATCGCCGCCATCCCACCAGCCCGATTCGATGCGCTCGGCATGGCCTTGCACGCGATAGCCGGTCTCGTCCAGTGCCACAGGGGCCGACAGCAGCCAGCCAGGGCGGCTGCCTGGGGCGACCGGCATGTTGCCCTGGGCGCCCTGCTCTCCCGCTTGCCAGGCATGTTCGGGACGATGATCGGCTGCCGCGCTCAGGCCCTTGACCGCCTCATCGCCCAAGCGGGCGCGCAGCCGTTCGCGCAATTGTTCCCAAGGTTGCGCCTGTTGCGCACGCGGGTCGAACAATGCCTGGTGTTGCGGCACGAAGGGTGGCAGGTCCTCGGCAACCAGCCGCAGGTTGCGCACCGGTGCGGCAATGCGCAGCGGCTCCAGGCGCCCGCGCGCCAGTTCGAACAGCATCGCGGCATCGCGTTCGGCGGCCAGCAGGCCTACCTTCAGCACGGTATCCGGCCCTTCGGCGTGCTCCAGGTGCAGGCAGAAACGCTGCACGCCACAGTCACGCCCGGCGAGGAACGCGGCAAGGTCGTTGAGCATGCGCCGCAGCGGGAACAGCAGGGCCTGGTGTGATTCGACATCGAAATTCAGCTCCAGCCGGGTCTCGAACCGGTCCGGTGGCTGGTAGAAGCCCAGCCCCAGGTTGCGCAGGCCGAGCAACTGGTCAAGGTGCAGCTGCACCTGGGCCGCAAAGCGCCTGGCCAGGCTGTCGCGGGGCAAGGCCAGCACCTGGCCCAACTGGCGCAGGCCCATGCGGGCAAAGGCCTCGGCAGCCTGCGCAGGCAGGCCGATACGCTCGATGGGCATGCCCAGCAGCGCCGCACGGGTGGCATCGGCGTCACTCACGGCCAGGCCATCGTGAGCGTTGGCAAGCATGCGCGCCGCCACCGGGTTGCTGGCCAGGACGATGCGTTGGCGCAAGCCCAGTTCCGCCAGTTCCTGGCGCAGGCGTGCCTCGAACAGCGGCCAGGGGCCGAACAGTTGCAGGCTGGAGCCCACCTCCAGCAACAGCGCCCGTGGATAGTGCAGGCTGACCTGGGCACTGAAGCGGTAGGCCCAGGCTGCCAGCAACTGTTGCACCTGGTCGATGCGCCTGGGGTCGGCTTCGACGCAGCTGAAGCCATCGGCCAGCGCACGCGCCGCTGTCAGGGTTTGCCCGGCCCGCAGGCCGAGCGCGGCCGCCGCCGGGTTGACCGCCTGCAGTACGCGTCGCTGGGTCGGCCCGGCAAGCAGCACCAGAGGGCTATCGGGGTCGTCACGCTCACGCAGGACCGTGTCCAGCGCCAGCTGAGGGAACAGGATGCAGGCCCAGAGCATGTTGCATCAACCCCGCCCCGGGCAGGCGATGGGCAGCGCCGGTGGCATGCCGCCACGGCTTTTCAGCACGCGCCATTGTGCCGGACGGGTGTCGACGGCAATGCGCAAGGCTGCGGGTGAAGGGTTGTGCGCCGCCTGTTGCGGACGGCAGGCGAAGGCCAGCGCCTGGCCTGTTTCGGCAGCCACCTGCAGGCGCCGCAGGGCGCGGTCATCGGCACGTTCCGGCCAGCACAGCACCGCCGCACAACTGCCGGAGCGCAGGCACTGCTCGGCGGCCCACAGGGCATCGGCAGGTTCGGCGTCCACCTGTACCAGCCAGCGCAGGTCCACCCCCGCGGCCTGCCAGGCCGGGGCGTAAGGAATGAATGGCGGTGCCACCAGCACGATTCGACTGGTTTCAGCGCTCAAGCGGGCCAGGGTTGGCCACAGCAATTGCAATTCGCCACAGCCGGGGCTGGCCAGCAACAGTTCGCTGAGGGCCGCCGCCGGCCAGCCGCCTTCCGGCAGGCATTGATCAAGGGCTGCATGGCCGGTGGGCTGCAGGCCGAGCGGCCGCGCCTGGGCCTGCCGACCGCGCCATACCCGGCGCTGGTCGAGCAACCTGTCGAGGTCGACCACCGCGCCCATCAGTCACGCCTCAGCAAGCCGCAGAACACGCCTTCGATGAAGAACTCCTGTTCAGGCCGCACATCGATGGGCGCATAGGCCGGGTTGCGTGGCAACAGCCGGTAATTGCCACCTTGGCGCTGCAGGCGCTTGATGGTCACCTCGCCGTCCAGGCGCGCGACCACGATCTGGCCATCGCGAGCGTCGGCCTGCTGGAGGATGCCGACCAGGTCGCCGTCGAAAATGCCATCGTCGATCATCGAGTCGCCACGCACCTTCAGCAGGTAGTCGGGGGTACGACGGAACAGGCTGGGGTCGAGCAGCAACTGCTCGTGAATGTCGAGGTCCGGGCCGATGGGGGCGCCTGCCGCCACCTGGCCCAGCACCGGCACTTCGAGGATTTCCGGGCGGCGCAGCGGCTCGGCCAGGCGAATGCCGCGCGCCTGGTTCGGCGTGACATCGATGTAGCCGGCCTGGCACAGGGCGGTGATGTGCTTGCGCGCCACGCTGCGCGAGGCAAACCCGAAGCGCGTGGCGATATCGGCCAGGCTCGGCGGCTGGCCTTGGTCGGCGATGCGCTCACGGATGAACTCGAAGATGGCGCGACGTTTTGGGGTGAGATTGTCCATGGGGTACATTTGTACTCTTTTCGGAGCACGCTGAACAGCCCCCTTCGTCGTCGGCTATAAGGCGAAGTGACAGGCAGCGATTAAAGGTCCAGGGCACCACCGAGCAAGGCGCCGAGCATGGCTGCAGCATCAGCGCGTTGCTCGTCCAGCAGACACAGCGGGAGGCCTTGCCAGGCCAGCTGCGATGCGGTCAGCCCCTCGCCCATCAAGGCCAGCGGACACGTGATGCCCATCTGCAACAAACGCAGGCGCTTGGCCAAGGCGGGGCTCACCTGCGCCTGAACCTTGATCACCAGTGCCGCAGGCTGCATCGCCGCACACAGTATGGGCAGCTCTTCCAGCGGCTGCCCGCAACCAAGCACTTCGATGCGTTGCTGCTCGCCGCTCAACAGCAGGCCGGCGCACAACAGCTGCAGTTCGGCTTGCCCCTCGCTGCCTGCCAGCAGCACGCGCGGTGCATCGGCCTGGTTCATCTGCAGGCGCAGCAGCAGGCGGGCGCGCAGGAACATGTCCAGAAACAGCCATTGGCTCCGCTGGCCTGGCGCAGTGCCTGCAGCCAGGTCATGCCAGACCGGCATCAACACTTCACGCAGCGCGGTGGCCTTGGGCAAGATCGTGAACAACTGCCCATGGATGCTTTCCAGCGCTTGCGTATCAAATGCCTTGGTTGCGCGCACCACGGCGGCGCGCCAATCGTCAAAGGCCGAGTGCTGCTGCCCGGATGCCTCTGGCTGGCCTGCGAGAATATCGCCTACCTTGCTGATGGGCACGCCGCTGGCGGTCCAGCGCAGGATGTCGCGTATGCGCTGGACATCCCGGGCCGTATACAGGCGATGGCCGCCCTCGGTGCGCTGCGGGCTGATCAACCCATGGCGCCGCTCCCAGGCACGCAAGGTCACCGGATTGATGCCGGTCAGGCTGACCACATCGCGCATGGGGAGCAAATCGGCTGGGGTGGCGTCAGTCATAACAAGGGTTTATCCAGGTGGTTGCACATTCTAAACCCATCGGCACCTTCTGCGGCGAGCCTGCTTGGTTCATCATGCAACAAACGGCGCCGAAACCTTCTGCCCGGAGGCCAAGCTGCGCACATCGCATACGAAATGCCTGTAGGTGGCCCTATGATCAACGCAAAACTCCTGCAACTGATGGTCGAGCATTCCAACGAGGGCATCGTCGTCGCCGAGCAGGAAGGCAATGACAGCATCCTTATCTACGTCAACCCTGCCTTCGAGCGACTGACTGGCTACAGCGCCGAGGACATCCTCTATCAGGACTGCCGTTTTCTCCAGGGCGAGGATCATGACCAAGCAGCCCTCGCAACCATCCGCGAGGCGATCCGTGAAGGCCGCCCTTGCTGCCAGGTGCTGCGCAACTACCGCAAGGACGGCAGCCTGTTCTGGAACGAGTTATCCATTACGCCGGTGCGTAACGAGGCCGACCAGCTGACCTACTACATCGGTATCCAGCGCGACGTCACAGCGCAGGTCTTTGCCGAAGAAAAGGTCCGCGAGCTGGAGGCCGAAGTGGCGGAACTGCGCCGGCAACTGGGCCAGGCCGGGCGCTGAAAAAACCTGTACAAGAATGTTGACTTGTATAGATTTACGCTTAGGCTTCAGTTATACCTGTACAGCAAGTCATTTTTGTACAGGATTTTCTGGAGCTCAGCATGTCCGCGTACTTACAGCAATTCGCCGAATGCTTCGCCAGCCTCGACGGGAGTAACCTCGACACCCTTGAAAAGCTGTACAGCGAGGACATCACGTTCCGCGATCCGCTGCACCAGATACAGGGGCTGCCAGCCCTGCGGGCGTACTTCGCGCAGTTGTACGCCAACTCACACGATATCCGCTATGCCTTCTCCAGCATCGACGAAGTGATGCCTGGCCAGGGTTACCTGCGTTGGACCCTGCAGTTCCGGCACCCACGCCTGTCCCGCGGCCAGCAGCTCACCCTGCAAGGGTGCAGTTACTTGCAATGGCATGACCGGGTCCATTTTCACCAGGACTATTTCGACGCTGCAGCCCTGCTTTACGAACATGTCCCGCTCATGGGCGGTGCCATCCGCTGGCTCAAAGGCAGGCTCGCATGAGCCGCTGCTGGCTGACTGGCGCAAGCAGCGGTATCGGCGCCGCACTTGCGCAACACCTGCTGGAACAAGGCCATCAGGTTGCTCTGGGCGCAAGGCATGCCGATCGTCTTGCGTCGCTGGCTGAGCGCTTTCCCGGGCAGGTAATGCTGGCCGTTGGCGATCTTGACGACCCTGTGCAGGTAGCCGCCATCGCAACCCGTATCGAGCAGGCCTGGGGAGCACTGGACAGGGTGATTCTAAATGCGGGCACCTGCGAGTACCTGGAGCCTGGCCATTTCGACCCGGCCTTGGTCGAGCGCGTGATCCGTACCAACGTCCTGAGTGTCAGCCACTGTATGGCCGCCGCCCTGCCCTTGCTCCGCGCCGGCCATCGCCCGCATCTTGTGGTGATGGGCAGTTCGGTGACCTGGCTGGCCTTGCCCCGCGCCGGCGCCTATGGCGCATCCAAGGCAGCCCTGCGTTACCTGGTGGAGTCACAGCGCATCGACCTGGCCCGCGAGGGCATCGCTGTCACCCTCGTCAACCCAGGCTTTGTCGACACACCACTGACCCGCCGCAACGATTTCCCCATGCCACAGCTCTGGTCGGCGCAGCGCGCCGCCAGGCACATTGCCAAGCGCCTGCCCGAACGCCCGCTGGAAATCAGTTTCCCTTGGCTTTTCACCCTGGTACTGCGCCTGCTCGGCGCACTGCCGGCGCGATTTCGCCTGGCGCTGGGGCAACGCCTTGCCCGTCATGAACAGGAATGATGACCCATGCGCATAGCCATTATCGGCAGCGGCATCGCAGGTCTGTCCTGCGCTCACCTGCTGTCACGCAAGCACGAAATCACAGTGTTCGAGGCCGAGCAATGGATTGGCGGCCATACGCATACCGTCGATGTGGCCTGGCAGGGCGAACACCATGCGATAGACACCGGCTTCATCGTTTTCAACGACTGGACCTACCCACACTTCATCCGCTTGCTCGACCAACTGCAGGTCGCCTCGCGGCCGACCGAGATGAGTTTCTCCGTGCATGACCCGGCCACTGGCCTGGAATACAACGGTCACGACCTGAACACGCTGTTCGCGCAACGTCGCAACCTGGTGTCCCCAGGCTTCTGGGGCATGCTTCGGGACATTCTGCGTTTCAATCGCCAGGCGCTCGCCGACCTGGATAACCAGCGTATCGATGCCAACGCTACCTTGGGTGCCTACCTTCAGGCGCAGCGCTATGGGCAGCGCTTCATCGACCATTACATCGTGCCGATGGGGTCAGCGATCTGGTCGATGTCGCGCGCCGACATGCTCGGTTTCCCCCTCGCGTTTTTTGTGCGGTTCTGTCGTAACCACGGTTTGTTGTCGGTCAACCAGCGCCCACAGTGGCGCGTGCTTGAAGGCGGTTCGCGCAGCTATGTCGGGCCGCTGTGCCAACCATTCGTTGAACGCATCCGCCTCAACTGCAAGGTTTACCAGGTCCGCCGCGACGAAGGTGGCGTCACCCTGGTGAGTGCTGCCGGCACCGAACGTTTCGACAATGTAGTGTTCGCCTGCCACAGCGACCAGGCCCTGGCACTGCTGGATAGCCCGAGCATGCAGGAGCGGGCCGTGCTTGGCGCCATCGGCTATGCCAGCAACGACGTGGTGCTGCATACCGATACCCGCCTGCTACCCCGTCGCAGGAACGCCTGGGCCAGCTGGAACTACCGCCTCGGCGGCCCGGAGCAGGCCCCTGCCGCGCTGACCTACAACATGAACATCCTGCAAGGTATCCAGTCGTCGACAACCTTCTGCGTGAGCCTCAACCAGACCGCGCTGGTGGATCCGGCGCAGGTCATCGCCCGCTTCCGCTACGACCACCCGCAGTACAGCCTTGCCGCGTCCGCTGCGCAGGCGCGCCAGGCGCAACTGCAAGGCCGTCAACACAGTTACTTCTGTGGCGCCTATTGGGGCAATGGCTTCCACGAGGACGGGGTGGTCAGTGCGCTGAAGGTGGCCGCGCATTTCGGAGAACGACTGTGAACAGCAGCCTTTGCCTGGGCTGGGTCAGCCACCGGCGCGTGGCGCCGCGGCCCCACGCGTTCCGCTACCGCATCGGTATGTTCTACCTGGACCTGGACGAGCAAACGTGGCTGATGGGCCTGTCACGCTGGCTGGGGCGTTGGCGCCTGGCGCCGCTGAGCTGGCGCCAGACCGACTACCTGCCAGCGCAGACCCGCCGGGGCGAGACGCTGGCCCAGGCTGCACGCTTGCTGGTGCGCAAGGCCACGGGACAGTTGCCTGAAGGCCCGGTGCACCTGCTCACGCAACTGCGCTGCTGGGGGCTGTCGTTCAACCCGGTGAGCTTCTATTTCTGCCATGACCGCGACGGCCACCTGACGGCGATCCTCCTGGAGGTGCGAAACACCCCGTGGCGTGAGCGCTACCACTATGTGCTGCCGGTACAAGGGAACCTGGCCAGGCCCTTCAGCGTCGCCAAGGCCTTCCATGTATCGCCGTTCATGCCACTGGACATGGACTACCGCTTGAGCTTCTGCCTGGACGCGGACCATGTACGCATCCACATGGAGAACTGGCAAGGCGGTCGCAAGCTGTTCGAGGCCAACCTGGCCTTGCACCGCCAGCCGCTGAACAGGGCGGCCCTGAACCGATACATCCTGGCCTTCCCCTGGATGAGCCTGCGCACCCTCTCGGCCATTTACTGGCAAGCGCTACGCCTGTTGTGCAAACGCACCCCCATTCATGACCACACCGCCAGCCAGGGGAACCTGGCGCTCGGCCAAACCTGCGAGGACCTTGATGATGCCGAATCCCACCTTGAGCGTTAGCAAGTTCGCAGGCCTTGCGCCATTGCTTGGCGGGCTGGCGCGAAGCGCTGTGCTTGCCCAGCTGGGCAAGCTGCGCCAGGGCCATCTGCGCCTGCTCAGCCACGGGCAGCAATGGAGTTTCGGCGATGCCGACAGCCCCTTGCAGGCCGAGATGGAGATCCTCGATGACGCCGCCTGGGGCCTGATCGCCGGCAACGGCTCGATCGGTGCTGGCGAAGCTTACATCCACGGCTATTGGCGAAGCCCCGAGCTGGCGTTGGTGACTCGCCTGTTCGCTGCCAACCTTGAAGCACTCGATGCGCTTGAAGGTGGCCTGGCCCGCTTCGGCCGGCCTGCCCTGCGCCTGCTGCACCGGCTCAACAGGAACAGCCGGCGCGGCGCCCGGCGCAATATCCTGGCGCATTACGACTTGGGCAATGCCCTGTTCGAACGGCTGCTGGACCCGACCATGATGTATTCGGCAGCGCAATTCGAGCACCCCGGGCAGAGCCTGGAGCAGGCCCAGTTGCACAAGCTGGAGCGCATCTGCCAGAAGCTCGAACTGCGCCCTGATGACCACTTGCTGGAGGTTGGCTGCGGATGGGGCAGCCTGGCAATCCACGCCGCTACCCAGTATGGCTGCAGGGTCACCACTACGACGCTCTCGGCGGCGCAGTACTGCCATACCCTGGAACGCGTTCAGGCCCTGGGGCTGGAGCACCGTGTGAAAGTGCTTCGCGAAGACTACCGCGACCTTCGCGGCAGCTTCGACAAACTGGTTTCGATCGAGATGATCGAAGCTGTCGGCCATCGTTACCTGCCGGTGTACTTCCGCCGGTGTGCCTCGCTACTCAAGCCCGAAGGCCTGATGCTGTTGCAAGCGATCACCATCCGTGACCAGCGCTATGCCCAGGCACGGCGGTCGGTCGACTTCATTCAGCGCTACATTTTCCCGGGTGGCGCCCTGCCTTCGCTGAGCGTATTGCTCGACACCGCCAGCCGGCACACCGCACTCAATCTCATGCACATGGAAGATTTTGGCCTGGACTATGCCCACACGCTGCGGCACTGGCGGAAAAACCTGCGCCAGGCATGCTCAGAGCTGGCCGACCTTGGCTATGACGACGGGTTCCAGCGCTTGTGGGAATTCTACCTGTGTTACTGCCAAGGTGGTTTCGAGGAACGCACCATCGGCGTTGCGCACCTGCTCTGGGCTGCGCCCCAGGCACGGCGCTCGCCTTTGCCTGACAGTGCCTGATGCCCGGCCGCTGGCTGGTCGCCAATGCCCTCTGGTTACAGGCCGGCTGGTGGGCCTGCGTGCTGGGCGCCGAACGCCCCTGGCTGTTGCTGCTGGTGATTCCGGGCCTGGTCATGCACCTGCGCCTGTGCCCGGACGCCAATACCGAGGCCAAGGCGCTGTTGCGGGTAACGTTGGCTGGATGCGTGCTCGATAGCGTGCTGGGCACGCTGGGCGTGTTCGGCTTCGACACCTGGCCACTGCCGCCTTGGCTCGCACTGCTGTGGCTGGTGCTGGCCAGCGGCATGCGCCACAGCCTGGCATGGGCCAGCAGGCATTGGCGCCGTGGTGCACTGCTGGGCGCCCTGGGCGGACCACTGGCCTATATGGGCGGCGCCAGGCTGACGGATGTCGCCTTGCCTTTGGGCTCGATGGAAACCGGCCTGCTACTGGTGCCGATTTGGGCCTGCGCCCTGCCGCTGCTTGTGCGCCTGGCGGCAAAAGACTGATGCCTGCCAGATAGCGAAGCGGCCCCAGCACTGGCAAACATTTTTTATACCTCCTGCGCCGCATCGAGCAGTGCCAGAAGCGACTGGCCACGCTGCCATACCGCATCGCGACGGCTGGCCGACATGCTGTCGAGACTGCGATAGACCAGCGCCAGACGCGGGTTGGTCGCAAGCAGGGAGCGATGGCGAATGAGAAAATGCCAGTACAAGGCATTGAACGGGCAGGCATTCTCCTCGACCAGCTGATCGACCCTGTAACTGCAAGCCTTGCAGTGATCGGACATGCGCTGGATGTAACGACCACTGGCGCAATAGGGTTTGGAGCCCAGGTAGCCGCCATCGGCGTGCATCACCATGCCAAGCGTGTTGGGCAACTCGACCCAGTCGAAGGCATCCATGTACACCGCCAGGTACCACTCGCAAATCGCCGCAGGCACGATGCCGGCGAGCAAGGCGAAGTTGCCGGTAACCATCAGTCGCTGGATATGGTGCGCATAGCCCAGTCGCAGGGTCTGTCCGATGGCTTGTTCCATGCAGCGCATGCGGGTGCGCCCGGTCCAGTAGAACGCCGGCAACGCCCGCTCGTTGCCCAGATGATTGAGCCCGGCGTACGCCGGCATGCGCAACCAATAGATGCCTCGCACATACTCGCGCCAGCCGATCAACTGGCGGATGAAGCCCTCCGCAGCATTGAGCGGCACCCGCCCCTCGCGCCAGGCCTGGTCGACCTCATTGCACAGACAACGCACATCCAGAAGGCCGATATTGAGTGCCGCGCTGATACGCGCATGGAACAGATACGGCTCGCCCTCCGCCATCGCGTCCTGGTAGTCACCGAAAGCCGCCAGGCCGAAATCCAGAAAATGCTGCCAGAGTTGTTGCGCCTCGGCATGCGTCACGGGGTAGTCGAAGCCGTCGATGGCCCCGTAGTGGTCGCGAAAGCGCTGGCGCACCAGGGCTACCACCGCTGCGGTGATCCCGTCCTGCGCGAAATGCGCAGCAAACGGCCCACGCAGCTTGCGGGGTAACGCCTTGCGATTGTCGCCATCAAAATTCCAGGCGCCACCCGCCGGCCGGCCGTCAGGTTCCATAAGCAGGCCGGTTCGCTTGCGCATGCCACGGTAGAAGTGCTCCATACGCAGCTGGCGACGCTCCCGGGCCCAGCGTGCGAAGGCTTCGCGAGAGCACAGAAAACGTGTGTCGCGATGCCATACAAGCGGTAATGCAGCATCGCGCAACGCCTGCTCCAGGCGCCACTCACCGCACTCGGTGAGGTGGATGTGCGTGGCCCCCAAGGCGTGATGCCAGCGCTGCAATTCGCCAACGATGCTACCGCTGTTGCCGTCAGCGTCGAGCTCCACATAATGCACTCGCCAACCGCGCTCACGCAGTGCCTGGGCGAAGTGACGCATGGCGCTGAATATCAGTACGATCTTCAGCGGATGATGCGGCACGTACCGGGCTTCCTCCTGCACTTCCGCCATCAGCACCGCATCGCGGGCAGGGTCGAGAGCGGCCAGGCTTGCCAGGTCGAACGACAGCTGGTCACCCAGCACCAGGCCCAGGCGCATCGCTCGTGCTACCACCCGCGAGTCAGCATCAGCGCCACACGCAGCGGCGCTCCAGGGCCGTCACGGAGCCCGCATATTTCATCCTGCACCACCTGCGATACCAGCCGTTCAGGTTCCTTTGCTTCGCCGGTCGAGACCAGTTGGACACGCGCGATCAGATTCATGGTTTACCCTCTAGCAGACGCTGGCGCAGTTGTGGATCCCTGGCTCGCGGATCAAGCCAGATGGCAAAGAATGCCCGGGCAAACACCGGGTCGGCGATTGCGCGGCTGAGTTTGCCATCGACATAGAAGCGGCAGCCCTGCCCCGGCAGGTACAAGCCGGTGATGTGCATGCCAGGACGCACATCCACAAATGCCTGCTCCATTGCCGCGCTCCACGCCGCGCGCCGCTGCGGCGTCACGCTATCGGCATCCAGGCGGCGCATTTCCTCGAGGCTGGTCTGTACCAGCATGTCCTTGGACAATGCCCGGTGATAGACGAGCTCCAAGGCAAAAGGTCGGTTCCAGTCCTGAACCGGGCCCGCTGCCCATAACTGGGCGGTGTAAAGCCGCAGGCCAAACCAGGTGAACTCACCGACACCCAGCCGTTGTGCCCCCGGCAGCTCGGTTCGCCAGCCCGCCGTGGTCGACAGGGCAGTCAGTAGCAGGCATAGGCCGGTCCAACGAGCAAGACGCGCCATACAGACCCTCAAGCGCCGCTAAATACTGTACGATATTATCATTATGTACAGATATTTGATGGCATTGCATAGATTTTGAGGTGTGCATCTGGATGACTGAATGGTGACCACGCCTGCAAGTGTGAATCTTGTGGGTCAGCATCTCGCCAACAGTGCGGCGTAAATGCGCCCTCACAGCAGGCGCCTGCCGCCAATCAAGCGCGATCTCGTATCTAATGATCTTGCACAACCTGATCAGGCTGCATGCCCATACTCGCGAGAAAAACATCGGTATCCTGATTGGTCCGCAGGCAGACCACGCGACAGCCCGATGGGGCCGTCGCCACGAGTCGCTTCATCGCCTCGCGAGACGAGGTTTTCGTCCGCCACATGAACCTGAAAAACTCCGGCAAGTTGGCCAGTAATTCCGGGCAGTTGTCCGGCAAGTCAGGCCGGGATCGACCGCGGTTCAACATCGTTCTGAGGAGAACGCGCCAGAAGCGAAGCGGCGCCGAGCGATCAATCCATATCAACATGTCAGCGCGGGCGAGCCGGTTGTTCCAGGTGGTCGAATGCCCGCCTTCGAAGATCCAGCGCTCACGGGCCTCAATCTCATGACAAAGACGCGTTTTCTCGTCCCGGCTCCGCTCCACCCACCCTGGCTGCCAATGAATCGTGTCGATATGCACAACTGGCAGGCCTGTGCGCTCGCCAAGCTTGCGCGCCAGGGTACTTTTCCCAGACCCTGGCTGACCAATGATCATCACCCGTTGCATTGAAGCTCCCTCTAGCCATGCCTGCTGAATTTCGGGCGCGCGATTCTACGGCAATGGGCAACGCGGTCAACTGCAAGTGTGCTATGGCCGGGCATCAGACTACATGGCGCGAACGTCCGCCATGGGGCGTTAGCAGCCATTCGCGACTGACCGCTAACGGCCCGAAGCGGACACTTGAGAATAACCGGCTTCGTGAGTGCGACACACACTCTGTGGGAGCGGGTTTACCCGCGAAGCAGGCGCCGCGGTGGATGGCACCGGCTGTGCCGGTGTTCGCGGGTGAACCCGCTCCCACAAAGTCCGCTGTAAGACGCAACGTCGGCTATGGGTCGAAAGCAGCCCGTCGCGAATGACTGCTTGCGCCCTTGCGGCCCCTCAGGAAAGATAGCAATCGGCCACTAGTTGACGCTGCCCCTTGCTGGCTCACTGCGAAGTGCGGTCCAGGCCAGAGCGGCGATCCAGGCGACGGAAACGCCGTAATTGAGTCGCTGGTACAGGCCAAACCCGTGACCGTCACTGAATGCCTTGGCCATCAATGCAACAGTCGCGAGAGCAAGGATTACACAGAGTGCCGAGAACCATTTGAACCCAGTCGATGACAGCAGTCTCTTGCTCAAGAAAAACCACAGACCGCTAGCCATCGTCAGCGAAAGAAACATCACCATTCCGGCAATGTTGTGTAGCTGTTGAGAAAGTGAAGGCTGCGCAGGTACGCATCCCGCATCACAGGAGAAGAAACCTGTGGCGAAACTAGCCAAGCCGTGGAGCAATATGAACGCGGCGCTGACCAGAGCCAAACGCGAACCTGCGTACCGCCGCGCCAGACCCAAAGCGAAAAGCCCGAACAGTACCCCCAAGGGAAAATTGTTCACCCATGCAGAATAGCTGTGGGTGGGAGCCCCAACCGCTCCTAGCTGGCTCATCGCCTGTTCGAAGTGGCTGTAACCGGGGTAGCCAAACGAGGTAAGCAACACTCCAGCGAAGAGCCAGAATGGAATCAGTAGCCCCAAGCTCAGCAATCTCTGGTCAGTGGTATCCACGGCACAGCTCTCCTTGGTCATGGCAGTGATCGATCCGTCTCTCACGAAATGCCTGATTCTAGAGGGGCCGCCGGCCGATGCGCCATCGATTTTCTTGCAAAACAGCTTGCGCATGCGTCACCTGTAGCCGCCTTGATCCATGGATGCCATCCAGGCCCCGACGCCTGCCCACACCTCCGTGCTGCTTGCCTCGAAACAGCCGCACGCCATCAGTGCTTTGCCGAAGCGGCCCAGGAGTGTCTGGTGCTGAAACGAGTTTTACTCCAGCCTCACCCAACCACAGGCGCATGCTCGGCAATCAACTCGATTATCCAGTCGATAAACACCCGCACCTTTGCACTGACATGGCGATTCGGCGGGAATGCCAGATACATCGGCATTGGCGCCATCCGCCAGTCTTCAAACAGCGGCAGCAGCTCGCCGTTGGCCAGGTGCGGCTTGGCCATGTATTGCGGTAGCCAGATTACACCCAGGCCAGCCAGGCCGGCGGCAAGGTACGCATTACCGTCGTCGACCGTCAGCTGCGAGCGGCCCTGGGCTTCCATGCGCTCCTCACCCCGCTGCATCGCGTAGGGCAAGGCCTTGCCTGTACGGAACCAGAGGAAGCCGACGGTGGTGTGTCGGCTTTCCTCGAGCTCACGGGGGTGCAGCGGCGTACCGAAGCGGTGCAAATAGCCGGGCGCGGCATAGATGCCAAGCTCCAGATCGCCCACATGCCTTGCCACTAGGGATTGATCGGTGATCTCGCCGCCACGCACCACGCAGTCGACGTTCTCACCAATGATGTCGACAATGCGATCGCTGGCGCCCACGGTCAGCTGAATTTCTGGATAACGTGCAAAGAACCCCGGCAAGGCCGGTATGAGCAGCATCCGCGCCAGTGGGCTGGGTACATCCACTCGCAGCCGCCCTCGCGGTGCCATCGACGCGCTGGACAAGCTGGTCTCGGCGTCGTCAATGTCGCCAAGTAGCCGGACGACGCGTTCGTAATAGGCCGCACCGTCGGCGGTGACGTTGACCTTGCGTGTGGTGCGGTTGAGCAGTCGCACACGCAGCCTCGCTTCCAGTTGCTGAACGAGCTGCGTCACGGTGGTCTTGCTCATGTGCAGTGTGGCTGCCGCCTTGGTGAAGCTGCCTGTTTCCACCACGCGGACAAATGCCTGCATTGCATCGAAACGGTCCATCCCACGCCTCGCTCGTGCCTGGATTGTTTGAATTATACAAACAGTCATGACCAGCGCTGCCCGTTTATTCAGGTCGGTGGCCTTTCTTATAGTGGCTTCACCATAAACACCGGGCCGCCAGGGCCCCAAACGAGGTATGCAATGTCCAGCAAACGTGATGTCGTTTTCCCGCCTGACCGCCATGCATTGTATGAGCTCCACCGCTACTCGCCGGCGATTCGCTCCAACGGTTTTCTGTTCGTATCCGGCCAGGTCGGTAGCCGCAAGGACGGCTCGGCCGAGCCGGACCTCGCGGCGCAGGTTCGCATGGCCTTCACCAACCTCAACGCGATCCTGGCCGAAGCCGGCAGCAGTTTCGAGGATGTGGTTGACACCACTATCTTCATGGTCGACCCCGACTCGAAATTCGAAACCATCTGGGAGGTGGCGGCCGAATACTGGGGTGAGGCGCCCTATCCGACGGTGACCGCCATCGGCGTGACCTGGCTGTCCGGCTTCGATTTCGAGATCAAGGTGATCGCGAAACTACGGCAATGATGCCGAAGGCTATATGGCGCGCAGACGCCTATTCCGAGTTCGAGCACAGCTCTGCCAAGGCTGCCGTACTCCAGTACACTTGGGAGGTCGCGAAGTTCACGTGACGCCAACGGCAAAAGAATCTTCCTTCTGGCCCGCCCACGATTTCTGGACCTGGATACCCAATGCTGACTGCCCTGCTGTTCGACCTGGACGGAACCCTCACCGACACTGACACCTTGCACCTGCAGGCCTTTCGCCAACTGCTGCACGAGCATGACGGCCGCGAGCTGAGCCAGGCGCAGTTCGATGCCCAGGTCAGCGGCCGCGCCAATGGCGAGCTGTTCGCCGAGCTGTTTGCCGGTGCCAGCGCCGAGCAGTGCCGGGTGCTGGCCGACCGCAAGGAGGCGCTGTTCCGCGACATGTCGCCGTCTCTGGAGCCGATGCCGGGCCTTGTGCGCCTGCTGGAACATGCCCGGGCTCGCGACATCGGCATGTGCGTGGTGACCAATGCGCCGCGGCTGAACGCCGAGCACATGTTGAACGCCATGGGCCTGGGCCAGCGCTTCGCGCATGTGCTGGTGGCCGAGGAACTGGCACGGCCCAAGCCAGACCCGTTGCCCTACCTGACCGGGTTGCAGCGGCTAGGTGCCGAGGCCGGGCAGGCACTGGCCTTCGAGGATTCGCTGCCGGGGGTGACGGCAGCGCGTGGCGCGGGGATCTTTACCGTGGGCGTGGCCACTACGCAGACGCCGGAGAGATTGCTGGCGGCGGGGGCCGGGTTGGTGATCGATGATTTCAACGACCCAGCGTTGTGGACGTTGATCGGATCCATGCAATGAGCATACGGGGCCGCTTCGCGCCCCATCGCCGGCAAGCCAGCTCCCACCTCGACCGCATCGGCCTCAAGCCATGCGCCATCCCTGTGGGAGCTGGCTTGCCGGCTATGGGCTGCGAAGCGGCCCCAAAATTTCAAGGCAATATGCATGCCCCTGCCATTGTGCACACCCAGGTAACCCATGCTGATCGACGAAGAACTGACCCTCAAGAAGCTGGAAACCTTCCTTGCCTTCATGCGCACCGGCAACCTCGGCCGCGCCGCTGTCGAGCTGGCCACCAGCGCCGTCAGCGTGCACCGCGCCATCCACTCGCTGGAAAGCGCACTACGCTGCCCGCTATTCAAGCATGAAGGCCGCCAGTTGATCCCGCTGGAAAGCGCCTACGTGCTGGAAAAGAAAGCCCGCCAGCTGATCCAGGACGCCGAGCAGATGGTCCGTCAGACCCGCGAGGCCGCCGGTTTCTATGCCGAGCGCTTCCGCCTGGGCGCGCTCTACTCGCTGACGGTGAAAACCGTGCCCAAGCTGGTCATGGGCCTGAAGCTGCGTCGCAGCGAACTCAACATCGACCTGACCCTGGGCTCCAACGTCGACTTGCTGCAGCGCCTGAAGAACCATGAGCTGGAGGCCATCCTCGTGTCGCTCGACGAAAGCGTCAGCGACCCGGCCTGCGAGCAGCTGCCGCTGTTCTCCGACGACATCTTCCTCGCCGTGCCCATCGATTCGCCCTTCGCCGAGCAGGCCGAGGTGGACCTGGCCGACCTGGCCGACTCCACCTTCATCACCCTGACCCAGGGCTTCGCCACCCACCGCGATGGCGCCCGGGTGTTCCAGCAGGCCGGCTTCGAACCCAAGGTGGCCATGCAGGTGAACGATATCTTCACCCTGCTGAGCATGGTCAGCTCGGGCGTGGGCTTTGCCCTGCTGCCAGGGCGTATCGCGGCGGTGTACGAAAACCGGGTCAGGCTGATTGCCCTGAAGCCGCAATATCGCTTGCAGCAGCATATCGGCGTGGTGTTCCTCAAGGCGCGGGAGCGGGAACCGAATTTGCTGGCGTTGCTGGCAGAGTGCCGGATGTACAGCCTGGAGCGTTGAGGGGCCTCGGAACACAGCCTCTTTTGTTGTTTGCTGCACTGGCCTCTTCGCGGGTAAACCCGCTCCCACAGGTACCGAGCCAGCCTCGGGCAATCCACTTTCACTGTGGGAGCGGGTTCACCCGCGAAGAGGCCGGTACAGTCTGACTCAAACCACCAAGGCCCGCTGCACCTCCCCCACCGTGGTCGCCAGGCTGTTCAGGTGCAGGTTCAACACCCGTTCCACCGGTGCCTGGTCCAGCGGCCAGTGCAAGGCAATGCTCCCGGCCAGGCGCCCTTCGGCATGCACCGGCAGGGCAATCGCGCGGATCAGGAACGGCAAGCGCACCGGGTACTCCCAGTGCCCTTCGGTGCGCTGGCCGAATCCCTGGTTCGCTTCCGCCTCGATATCGCGCAGCACCGTCTCGTCGCCCACCCGCTCATGGGCCGCCAGGCGCTGCACTTCATCGACCGCCAACTCACCCAGGCACGCCCGCCCCATCGCCGAATGGAACAGGCTGGCATGATGGCCGACGATCTGGCAGGTGTGCGGATAGCGCTTGCGCAAGACCTGGGGAATGGCGCTTTCCATCACCTCCAGCCGCTCGCCGTCGAAACACGACAAGTCGGCCACCAGCCCGGTGCGCTCGCTCAACTCCAGCAACATGGGCGCGGCATGTTCCACCAGGCGCCGCTTGAAACGCAGCTGGCGGTCACCGAACAGGCGCCGCGCGCACAGCCGGTAACGCCGGTCGCTGAGGCCGCGGTAGACCCAGCCCTGCTCCTGCAAGGTGGCGAGCATGCGCGACACCGTGGCCTTGGGCAGCGCCGTCAGGTAATGCAGCTCTTCCAGGCCCAGCGCCTGGTGTTCTCCCAGCAGGTCGACGATGGCCAGCGCCCGCTCCACCGAACGCACGCCGCCACTGTCTGCCGTGATGCCCATGAGTGTGACCTCCCTGTAGCTGGATGGTCAGGATAGCCAGCAAGATCCGCGCCTGCCCAGCAGTTTCATGGCGCTTGCAGGCTCCCGGGTGGGCGCCGCGCTACCCAACGGGTGAGCTGTTCATGGGCATGGGCCAGCTGCAGCACCGCATGGTCGGCCTGGGCCGGGCCGATGATCTGCAGGCCCGTGGGCAACCCGGCAGCATTGAAACCGACCGGTACGCTGATGCTCGGCAAGCCGGCCAGGGTCGGCCCTATCACCACTTCCATCCAGCGGTGATAGGTGTCCATCGTCCGCCCCCCGACCACCGTTGGCCAAGGTTGCCGTGCATCGAAAGGGAACACCTGGGCCGATGGCAACAGCAGGTAATCGTAACGCTCGAACAGCTTGCCCAGCGCCCGGTACCAGTCGCTGCGTACCACTGATGCCTGGTACACCGCCGCCGCGCTCAGTTGCAGGCCACCCTCCACCTCCCACTGCGCCTCGGGCTTGAGCAGCGCGCGCTTGCCGGGGTCGGCATGGGCCGCAGCGAGGTTGCCGTGCACCAGGAAGTGGCGATGGGTCAGCCAGCACTGCCACAAACGTGCCAAATCGAACGCCGGCTGGCAGGCCTCGACCCGGCAGCCCAATTCGCTGAAGTCCGCCAGGGCCGCTTCGCACAGGCTCAGCACCCCGTCATCCATCGCCAGGTAACCGTCGTAGTCGCCCAACCAGCCGACCCGCACGCCGCGGAAATCGCGCTGCAAACCGGCGGCAAAATCGCGCCGGCCCTCGCTCAGCGACAGCGGCGCCCGCGCATCGAAGCCTGCCTGGGTCGACAATAACCGCGCCACATCCACCACGCTGCGGCCCATCGGCCCCTCGGTGGCCAGTTGCTGCACGAACAGTTCCGGCGCCGGCCCGTGTGGTACGCGGCCCTGCGACGGGCGCAGGCCATACACGTTGTTGAACGCCGCCGGGTTGCGCAGCGAGCCCATCATGTCGCTGCCGTCGGCGACCGGCAGCAGGCGCATGGCCAGCGCCGCCGCCGCTCCGCCGCTACTGCCTCCGGCCACCTTGCCTGGGTCGTAGGCGTTGGTGGTGGTGCCGAACAGGGTGTTGTAGGTCTGCGAACCAAGGCCGAATTCCGGCACATTGCTCTTGCCCACGATCAGCGCACCACTGGCCCGCACACGCGCCACACTGACCGCATCCTGCTCGGGCACCTGCTCGGCGAACAGCGGCGAGCCCAAGGTGGTGCGCAGCCCGGCAGTGGCGGCCAGGTCCTTGATCGCCTGGGGCATGCCATGCATCCAGCCGCGCGAGTGGCCACGGCCCAGCTCGCGGTCACGCTCATCGGCCTCGGCCAGCAACGCCTCGGCCGGGCGCAGCGACACCAGCGCATTGACCTGCGGGTTGAAGCGTTCGATATGCGTCAGATAAGCCTGCATCACCTCCCGGCACGACATCTGGCGCGCATGGATGGCCCGGGACAATGCCTCGGCATCGAGGGCAACGATGGGGTCGATGGCTAGCGGCATCACGGTTTCACTCCAAGGTTGAAAGCGGCAGGCTTGCCCGCACGTGGGGCTTCTTTCAGGCAATAGGTGCCCAGCAGTGTCAGCAGGCAGGCGAACAGCACATAGAACGATGGCGCCACCGGGGTACCGAGCACCTTGCTCAGCCAGGTGACGATCAACGGGGCAAAGCCGCCGAACACCATCACCGCCACGTTGTAGGCCACCGACACACCGGTGGAACGCACCTCGACCGGGAACTGCTCGGCCAGGGCCGTGGGTGCCGGCCCGAAGAAGCCACCGATGGCGGTGCACAGCAGCAGTTGCATCACCAGCAGGCGCTCCAGCGACGGCGCGGCAGCCACCCACACATACAACGGGTAGACCATGACGAAGAACGCCAGGGTGAAGGCCATCAGCACCGGGCGCCGCCCCAGCCGGTCAGACAACGCCCCGGACAGTGGAATCACCACGGTCATCAACCCCACGGCAAGCATCTGCACCAGCAGCACCTGGTCCAGCGGCAGCCCCAGGTTCTTGTGAGCGAAGGTCGGCATGTTCACCAGCACCACATAGAACGACACCGTCGCGCCACAGGCCAGGCCCATCGACACCAGCAGGCTGCGCCGATGCTCACGCAGCACTTGCCACAGGTTGGGCGACTGGCCCTTGGCCTGGCGGCGCGCCTCGATGAATTCCTCGGGTTCTTCCATGTGCTTGCGAATCCACAGCCCCACCGGGCCGATCAGCAGGCCGAGCACGAACGGGATACGCCAGCCCCAGCTGTCCAGCGCCGCAGGCGTGCACAGGTGGGTGACCAGGGCCACCATGGCCGCCCCGGAGAACACCGCCAGGCACTGCCCTACAAGCTGCCACGAGCCATACAGGCCCTTGCGGTGGGCCGGCGCGCTCTCCACCAGGAATGCCGTGGCGCTGGCGTACTCGCCGCCGGTGGCAAAACCCTGCAGCATGCGCGCCACCACGATCAGCATCGGCGCGGCCATGCCGATGGCCAGGTAGTCGGGGGCAAAGGCGATCATGGCGATGGACACGGTCATCAGCCGGATGATCATCTGCATCGCCGCCTTGCGGCCCTTGCGGTCGGAATACATGCCCAGCAGCACGCCACCCACCGGGCGCATGAAAAAGCCGACGCCGAAGGTAGCCAGGGCCATCAGCAGCGAGGCGTATTCGTCGTCGGAGGGGAAGAACTGCCGGGCGATGATACTGGCCAGAAAGCCGTAGACGATGAAGTCATACCACTCCAGGGCGTTGCCGATGACGGCGGCGACCACTTGCCGGGTACGCGACACGCCGGTGCTCGAAGTCTGCATAGGAAACACTCCACACAATGATTGGGTGATCGCCCAGGCGCGGTCGCGCCCGGGTTCCAGCGGCAGTCGTCAAAAGGAAAGGTCAGGCGGGCGCGAGCCAGCGCTCTGCCAGCGCGCCCCAGTAGGCGGCGCCGGTCAGCAGGATGTCGTCGTTGAAGTCGTAGGCCGGGTTGTGCACCATCGGCCGCGATACGCCATTGCCGATGAACAGGTAGGCGCCCGGGCAGCGTTGCAGCATCCAGGCGAAGTCTTCGCTGCCCATCAGCTTGCGCGTGTTGCCATCTACTGCCTCGGCACCGAGCAACTCCACCCCCACCTGCCGGGCGAAGGCGTTTTCCGCAGCGTGGTTGACCAACACCGGATAGGCCGGGCGGTGTTCGATGGTGGCGCGGCAGCCAAAGCTCTCGGCCTGGCCGACGATAATGTCCCGTACCCGCTCCAGGGTCTGCGCCCGTACCTCGGCGTTCAGCGCGCGCAGGCTCAGGCGCAGCAGCGCCTGCTGCGGGATCACGTTGGCCGCTTCGCCGGCCTGCAAGGCGCCGACGGTGACCACGGCCGCCTCCTGCGCATCGATATTGCGCGCCACCACGGTTTGCAGGGCCATCACCACACTGGCCGCCGCCACCAGCGGGTCGACAGTCAGGTGCGGCATCGAGCCATGGCCGCCAACCCCGTCCAGGGTCACCGTGAGCAGGTCTTGCGAAGCCATCATCGGCCCCTCGCGAAAGCCCAGGTGCCCGGCCGGCAGCCCGGGCATGTTGTGCATGCCGAACAGTGCATCGCAAGGGAAGCGCTCCAGCAAACCTTCGGCCAGCATCGCCTCGGCGCCACCCTGGCCCTCCTCGGCCGGCTGGAAGATCAGCGTCAGCGTGCCGTCGAACTGCCGGGTCGCCGCCAGGTAGCGCGCTGCGCCGAGCAGCATGGTGGTATGCCCGTCATGGCCGCAGGCGTGCATGCAGCCTTGGTGCTGGCTGCTGTAGGCGGCGCCGGTGGCCTCGTGTATGGGCAGCGCGTCCATGTCGGCGCGCAGGCCCAGGCGGCGTGGGCTGCTGCCATTGCGCAGTACGCCGACCACGCCGGTCTTGCCGATACCGGTGTGCACTTCATAGCCCCACGTTTCGAGCAGTTGGGCAACCAGTGCCGAAGTGCGGCTTTCTTCGAAACCCAGTTCCGGGTGAGCGTGGATATCGTGACGGATTGCGTGCAGGTCGCTGGCCACATCGTTCAGCCAGGCCAGGATGTGCTGATGTCGGGACATGTAGAGTCTCCTCGCGCGGGTGGTTTCCCGTTCTTGTTGTTCGCCTTGAGGTCACGACGGGTGAGGCAGGTCGTGCTTGGCTGACAGATAAGCGCGAGTGACGGGGGAGCACAATTGAATGTGGTTCCGCTGGGTGGAACTAGTGCAGGGTTTGGAAGCTCCAGTGCTGTGAGATCGAGCACCAAAAAACCCAAACCATACCCTGGCGCCCCCACAGCGCTTTACTGCTACCTTCATCACCGACCCCAGCCAAGGACCGCCCAATGCCTCCACGCCATACGCCCCCAGCCGGCTTCGTCCGCGTCCGTGGCGCCCGCGAGCACAACCTCAAGAACATCGATGTCGATATTCCTCGTGACGCACTGGTGGTGTTCACCGGCGTGTCCGGCTCGGGCAAGTCCTCGCTGGCCTTCTCCACCCTCTACGCCGAAGCCCAGCGGCGTTATTTCGAGTCGGTCGCGCCCTATGCCCGGCGCCTGATCGACCAGGTCGGGGTGCCGGACGTCGACGCCATCGAAGGCCTGCCCCCAGCCGTGGCCCTGCAGCAGCAACGCGGCACGCCGAGTGCACGTTCCTCGGTGGGCAGCGTGACCACCCTGTCCAGTTCCATTCGCATGCTCTACTCCCGCGCCGGCCACTACCCGGCCGGCCAGCCGATGCTGTATGCCGAAGACTTCTCGCCCAACACGCCCCAGGGCGCCTGCCCGGAATGCCATGGCATGGGCCGGGTCTACGAAGTGAACGAAGCGACCATGGTCCCCGACCCGTCGCTGACCATCCGCGAGCGCGCCGTGGCGGCGTGGCCGATGGCCTGGCAGGGGCAGAACCTGCGCGACATCCTGGTGACGCTAGGCTATGACGTCGATACTCCCTGGCGCGACCTGCCACAGGCGCAGCGCGACTGGATCCTGTTCACCGAAGAAACACCCACCGCGCCGGTATACGCCGGGCTGACCCCGGCGCAGACCCGCACCGCCCTCAAGCGCAAGCAGGAGCCCAGCTACCAAGGCACATTCATGGGTGCCCGGCGTTACGTGCTGCACACCTTCATGCACTCGCAAAGTGCGCAGATGCGCAAGCGCGTTGCCCAGTTCATGCGCCCAAGCCCGTGCCCGCTGTGCCAGGGCAAGCGCCTGAAGCGCGAGGCCCTGGGGGTGACCTTCGCCGGCCTTGATATCGCCGAGCTGTCGCACCTGTCGCTGCAGGCGCTGGCCGAGGTATTGCGCAAGGTGGCGGCAGCAGACTACCTGGCACAACAGCAGGACGACCTGACCCTGGAAAAGCGCCTGGCTGCCCAACGCATCGCCAACGAGCTGCTCGAACGCATCGACACCCTGCTGGACCTGGGCCTGGGCTACCTGGCCTTGGAGCGCAGCACCCCGACCCTGTCCTCCGGCGAGCTGCAGCGCCTGCGCCTGGCCACCCAACTGAACTCGCAACTGTTCGGCGTGATCTACGTGCTCGACGAACCTTCGGCCGGTTTGCACCCGGCCGACAGCGAAGCCCTGTTCGAGGCGCTGCAGCGCCTGAAGCATGCTGGCAACTCGGTCTATGTGGTGGAACACGACCTGGACACCATGCGCCGGGCCGACTGGCTGGTGGATGTTGGGCCTGCCGCTGGCGAGCATGGTGGCACCATCCTCTACAGCGGGCCGCCCGAGGGCCTGGCCCAGGTCGAGCAGTCGAGCACCCGGGCCTACCTGTTCAGTGCCCCGGCCCAGACCACGCGCACGCCACGCCAGGCCCACGACTGGCTGAAGCTCGAAGGCATCAGCCGCAACAACCTGAACAACCTGAGTGCCGAATTCCCGCTGGGCTGCTTTACCGCCGTTACCGGCATTTCCGGTTCGGGCAAGTCGAGCCTGGTCAGCCAGGCGCTGCTGGACCTGGTGGGTGCACACCTGGGCCATGCCGCACAGCGCAACGAGCCCGAAGAACAGAGCCTGGAAGATGAGCCAGAACAGGCCAGCGGCGGGCATGTGAGCGCTGGCCTTGGCAGCATCAGGCGCCTGGTGCAGGTCGACCAGAAGCCGATCGGCCGAACACCACGCTCCAACCTGGCCACCTACACCGGCCTGTTCGACCATGTGCGCAAGCTGTTCGCCGCCACCGAACAGGCCAAGGCACAAGGCTTCGATGCCGGGCGTTTCTCCTTCAACGTTGCCAAGGGGCGCTGCGAGAACTGCGAGGGCGAAGGCTTCGTCAGTGTCGAGTTGCTGTTCATGCCCAGCGTCTATGCGCCCTGCCCGACCTGCCATGGCGCCCGCTACAACCCGGCAACCCTGGCGGTGAGCTGGCAAGGCATGAACATTGCGCAGGTGCTGCAGTTGACGGTCGACCAGGCCCTGAAGGTGTTCGCCGAACAGCCAGCGGCGCGGCGCTGCCTGCAGGTACTGCAAGACATCGGCCTGGGCTATCTGCGTCTGGGCCAGCCGGCCACCGAACTGTCCGGCGGCGAGGCGCAGCGCATCAAGCTGGCCACCGAGCTGCAGCGCATGGCCCGCGGGGCAACACTGTATGTACTGGACGAGCCTACCAACGGGTTGCACCCGCAGGACATCGACCGGCTGCTGGTGCAGCTCAACCGCCTGGTCGATGGTGGGCACAGCGTAGTGGTGGTCGAGCATGACATGCGAGTGGTGGCGCAGAGCGACTGGGTGATCGACATCGGGCCTGGGGCCGGCGATGCCGGGGGCCAGGTGGTGGTCAGCGGGACGCCGCAGGTGGTGGCCGGGTGTGCGGAAAGCCGCACTGCGCAGTTTTTGGCGAAGGCCTTGTAGCGCCTGCACTGGCCCCTTCGCGGGTAAACCCGCTCCCACAGGTATTGCACAGCTGCAAGATCAGTGGTGAACCTCTGGCAACCACAGGTACTGCACAGCCTGCAAGATCTGTGGTGACGCTGTGGGAGCGGGTTTACCCGCGAAGAGGCCGGTGCAGGCTGTAAATTGTTTTTTTGCAATGGCCGCTGAAGTACAGTCTGCCCCATGGACAAATACACCCCACGCCAGTGGCTCCCCCACGAAAAACCCAGCCTGCCGGGCTCCCCCTCCACGCCCCTGCACACGCCCGCCAAACGCCTGGCCTACGGCATGGTCGGGCTGCTGGTGGCCATCACCGGTGGCCTGGGCAACGCGCTGGTCACCGCCAACCTTGTGTTCCTGCAAGGTGCGTTGGGCGCAACCACGGCGGAGATGGCCTGGCTGCCGGCCGCCTACGTAATGACCAATGTGTCCATCAACCTGCTGCTGGTGAAGTTTCGCCAGCAGTTCGGCCTGCGCGCGTTCACCGAGGTGTTCCTGGTGCTCTATGCCCTGGTCACCTTCGCCCACCTGCTGGTCAACGACCTCAACTCGGCCATCGCCGTACGGGCGGCCCACGGCATGGTCGGCGCCGCGCTCAGCTCGCTGGGGCTGTACTACATGATCCAGGCGTTCCCGGCGCAATGGCGGCTGAAGGCGATGGTGCTTGGCCTGGGCGCCTCGCAACTGGCGTTGCCGCTGGCGCGGATCTTCTCCGAAGACCTGCTGCAGATCGCCGAATGGCGCGGCCTGTACCTGTTCGAACTGGGCCTGGCGCTGGCCGCGTTGGGCTGCGTGCTGCTGCTCAAGCTGCCCCCCGGTGACCGCTTCAAGACCTTCGAGCCGCTGGACTTCCTCACCTTCTCGCTGATGGCCAGCGGCACTGCACTGCTTTGCGCCGTGCTGTCACTCGGGCGTATCGACTGGTGGCTGGAGGCGCCCTGGATCGGCATGGCCCTGGCGGCCTCGATCGGGCTGATCTTCAGCGGCCTGGCCATCGAGCACAACCGCCAGAACCCGTTGCTGATGACCCGCTGGCTGGGTAGCGGCGCGATCATTCGCCTGGCCCTGTGCGTGGTGCTGATCCGCATGGTCACCTCGGAGCAGTCCACCGGGGCGGTCGGCTTCCTGCAGGCGCTTAACCTGGGCAGCGAGCAGATGCGTACGCTGTACGCGGTCATGCTGCTGGGCGCGGTGGCCGGCCTGGCCAGCAGTGCCCTCACCATCAACCCCAATCATCTGGTGATTCCGCTGTTGATCTCGCTGCTGGCCATGGCCACAGGCGCCTTCATGGACAGCAGTTCGAGCAACCTCACCCGCCCGGCGCAGATGTACCTCAGCCAGTTCCTGCTGGCGTTCGGCAGCACCTTCTTCCTCGGCCCGTCCATGGCCCTTGGCATCAGCCATGTGCGCGCCAACCCGCGCAACCTGGTGAGTTTCTCGGTGCTGTTCGGCATCTGCAACAACCTCGGCGGCCTGATTGGCGCGGCGCTGCTGGGCACCTTCCAGACCTGGCGGGAAAAATTCCATTCCAGTCACCTGATGGACCGCCTCAGCTACCTGGAACCGTTGGTCACGGCCCGCGTGCAAAGTGGCGGTGCCGGCTACGGCGGCATCATTGCCGACCCAGCCCTGCGCAGCGAAGCCGGCATGCGCCTGCTGGCCAGTGCCGCCACCCGCGAGGCGAATATCATGGCCTACAACGATGTGTTCGTACTGATCGGCAGCATCGCTATCCTGACCATGGTCTGGATCTGCATCCGCAGCACCTGGCTCTGGCACACCAGACGCCGGGCCGTTTCCCCTGAATCCAACCCCGGCGCGCCCACCCGATGACCGACGACACCCGCACCACGACCACCACTGCCATCGCCGAAACCCCGGAAGGCGCCACGCCGCCCAGCGAGCCGACCAGCCCGGTGCGCTCGCGGCGGGTGCGTATCCTGTCGTCGATCAGCTTCGCCTGCGTAGCCCTGGCCGGCATCCTGCTGGTGCTGTATGCCTGGCGCCTGCCGCCATTCGGCAGTGCCATCGAAAGCACCGAGAACGCCCTGGTGCGTGGCCAGGTGACCATCATCGGGCCGCAGCTGAGCGGCTATATCGTCGATGTGCCGGTGCATGACTTCCAGTTCGTCAAGGCCGGCGACCTGCTGGTGCAACTGGACGACCGCATCTACAAGCAACGCCTGGCCCAGGCCATCGCCCAACTGCAGCAACAACAGGCGGCCCTGGCCAACAACCTGCAGCAGCGTAAAAGTGCCGAAGCCACCATTGCCCAGCGCCAGGCCGCCATTGGCGATGCCGCTGCCCAGGCAGCCAAGGCCAGGGCCGACCTCAGCCGCAACCAGGCGCTGGTCAGCGATGGCTCGGTGTCGCGCCGCGACCTGGACCTGGCCCGAGCCAGCGAAGCCGCAGCGGTCGCCAGCCTGGCCCAGGCCAAGGCGGCGCTGGAAATCGCCCGCCAGGACCGCGAAACCGTGGTGGTCAACCGGGCCGCGCTGGAGGCCTCGGTGGAAAACGCCAAGGCCGCCGTGGAGCTGGCCCGCATCGACCTCGACAACACCCGCGTCACCGCCCCGCGCGACGGCCAGCTGGGGCAGATCGGCACGCGCCTTGGGGCCTATGTCAATTCTGGCGCGCAGTTGATGGCGCTGGTGCCCGACACCCTGTGGGTGATCGCCAACATGAAGGAAACCCAGATGGCGAATGTGCGCATTGGCCAACCGGCAAGTTTCACCGTGGATGCGCTGAACCACCTGAAGCTACATGGGCACGTGCAGCAGATCTCGCCGGCCACCGGCTCGGAGTTCGCCTTGCTGCAGGCGGACAACGCCACCGGCAACTTCGTCAAGATTGCCCAGCGCATACCGGTGCGGATCACCGTGGATGCCGGGCAGCCAGAGGCCAAGCACTTGCGGCCAGGGATGTCGGTGGTGGTCAGTATCGATACGCACAGCCAGGATTGATGTTGTTGCCACTGGCCTCTTCGCGGGTAAACCCGCTCCCACAGGTTCAGCACAGGTCTTGAAAGCTGTGCATGCCTGTGAGAGCGGGTTTACCCGCGAAGAGGCCAGCGAAGCACATGCAGAGATGCCGTCTTGCCATGATTGCGCCGCTCTAGCCCGTAGGTTCTAATCGCGCACGACCCCGTTTGCCTTTGCCACTCAAGGAAGTGTCACCATGTACAGGAAGATCGTGCCGCTGGCGCTGTTGGCAACCCTGGCCGGTTGCTCGAACAGCGAGGACATCAGCGAGGCCAGTTTCCAGAAGGCCGCCCAGGCCTACCTCGATACCCAGTACCCGCACTGCTTCGTCATCAGTTCATTCCCCACCAGAACCCAGGACTTCGACGTCCATGGCACCAACAAGGCGTTGCATGCCCTGGCCCAGGTAGGTGTGGTCAGCGAAAAGGAGATCTCGCGTACCGAAGTGCCCGCCCGCCTGTGGCAAGCGGCACGCACGGACATCTATTACGCCTATGACCTCACCGACGAAGGCCGAAAGTATTACAAGGCAGATAACGGGCTGTGCTTCGGCAAGGCTCAGGTCACCGCGATCGAGCAGTTCAGTGAGCCGAGCGAGGTGACCGGGCAGAAGATGTCGAATGTGACCTATGCCTACAAGATCACCGGGTTACCGGCGTGGGCGGCCAATGAACAAGTGAGGGCCAGCATTGCCGAACTGGGCAAGGCGGTGGCCAGCAATGACGCGCCGCTCAAGGAAACCCGAGCGATGGTGCTGACCAGCCAGGGGTGGCGGTTGCAGGAGAAATAGCCGTTTGCTTTACCGGCCACTTCGCGGGTAAACCCGCTCCCACAGGCCCACCATAAGCCTCGAGACCTGTGCTGTACCTGTGGGAGCGGGTTTACCCGCGAAAGGGCCGGTACAGGCTTACATCCACCAGGCCAGCACCACCGGCAACCAGGCAAACGACAGCACCGTGGAACACATCACCAGGTTCGCCACTTGCTCCGGCTCGCGGTTGGCGCGCACCGCCATCAGGTAGTTGAACACCGCCACCGGCATCGCCGACTGCACCACCAGCACCGCACGCTCCAGGCTGGCCATGCCCAGCGCCGCCCCCACCGCCCAGCCCACGGCAGCCCCCAGGCCAATGCGCAAACCGCCCAGCAGCATGCCGCTGCCCACATGGCGCAGGCGAATGCTGGCCAGCGACACGCCCAGTGTCAGCAACATCAGCGGGATGGTCATGCCGCCCAGCAGGTCTGCCGTATTGGCCAGCCAGCGCGGCAACTCGAAATCGAGAAAGATGATCGGCATGGCGCCGGCCAGGCTGATCACGATGGGGTTGCGCAGCAATGCCTTGAACGAAGCCGCAGTACCGGAAATGGCCATGCCGAGGGTGAACTGCACGATCGACAGGGTCAGGAAGAACGCCACCGCCAGGGCCAGGCCGTGCTCGCCAAAGGCATACAGGCTGATTGGCAGGCCCATGTTGCCGGTGTTGGGGAACATGAACGCCGGCAGCAGCACACGCCAGTGCTGGCCCGAGGCGCGGCATACCAGCAAGCCGGCCAGGGCCATGCCCAGGGTGCACAGCAGGCAGGCCATGGCCATGCTGGTGAAGGCGGTCGGGTCCAGTTCGGTGCGGCTGAGCGTGGACAGCACCAGCGACGGGGTACCGACAGTCATCACCACCCGGGCGATGAATTCGGTGGGGTAGTCCAGGCCCTTGCGGGCCCAGGCATAGCCAATGCCGGCGACGATGAAAACCGGGGCCAGGACGGCGAACAGCGAAGCGAACATGGGGGCCTTCCTTGGGGGTGGGCCCCGCATTATGCCGCAGACTGCGGCGTCTCGTCGCACACCCAGGCCCCTTGGGCAAAACCGCGCAAGCCCGTAGAATCGCGCTTCCTTTTCGCCCGTCGCCTTGAACGGTGGCAACCGGCAGCGTCGCATCCAGCCCAGGCACATCCGTGCAGCCCCTCGGCCCCGTTCGGGTCGAGCCGGCGTGCGCGTCCGAAAAGGCGCTCATTCCGCTCATCCAACTAGAGGTACATATGTCTCCGCGTTTGCTGGCCATGGCGCTGGCGCCCCTGCTCGGGCTGTTCATCATTGCCTTGGGCAACGGCTTCATGTCTTCCCTTACCACCCTGCGCCTGGGCGCTGCCGGCGAGTCAGCCACCACCATCGGTGTGGTCTCCTCGACCTACTTCATCGGCCTGACCCTGGGTGCCATCTTCAACGACCGGCTGATCCTGCGCATCGGCCATATCCGCGCCTACACCAGCTTCGCCTCGCTGATCGCCGTGACCATCCTGCTGCAAGGCCTGTTCTACGACGTCACCTGGTGGTCGGTGCTGCGCCTGATCAACGGCTGGGCGGCGGTGGGCGTGTTCCTGGTGATCGAAAGCTGGCTGCTGCTGGCCGGTGACGCCAAGATCCGCGGCCGCCTGCTGGCGCTGTACATGATCGCCTTCTATGGCGCCGGGGTCATCGCCCAGGCCGGCCTTGGCGAAATCACCCACATGGGTGACACCGCACCGTTCATGCTGGCCGGCGTGCTCGCCGCCCTGTCGGTACTGCCCATCGTGATCCTGCCACGGGTGTCACCGCTGCTGGATCAGGTCGAACCGCTCAAGCCGCGCCAGTTGCTGGGCGTTGCGCCATCAGGCCTGGTCGGCTGCTTCGGTTCGGGTGTGGCCATTGCCGGCATCTACGCCCTGTTGCCGCTGTACCTGCAGCGCATCGGCCTGGATGTGGGTGAGGTCGGCAACATGATGGCCTGGGTGATTCTGGGTGCCATGCTGCTGCAATACCCGGTCGGGCGCTGGTCCGACCGCAAGGACCGCCAGGATGTGCTGATCGCCCTGGCCGCGCTGTGCGTGCTTCTGTCGCTGGTCACGGTGTTCCTGCCGTCGGACTCGATCCTGCTGCCGGCGATGCTGTTCCTGCTGGGCGGTGGCGTGTTCACCCTGTACCCGGTGGCGGTCAGCCATGCTGCCGACCGGGCACCATCGGATGCACTGGTGCCAATGATCCAGGGCCTGCTGCTGATCAACTCGCTGGGTTCGGCCATGGCGCCGGTGGCGATTTCGCCGATGATGACCGAGTTTGGCGAGGCCGGGTTGTTCTGGGCCTTTGCCGTGGTCAATCTGGCCATGGTGTGCTTCTTCATGTGGCGCCGTGGCAAGCGCCCGGCGGCAGAACACCCGGCGCCGTTCACCGCTTCGACCACCTTCTCGCCGACTGGTGCCGAGCTGCGTGTGACCGAAGACCTGATGCATGCGGCGCAGGAGCACCCGCCGCTGGAGCCGCTGGAGGCTGCTGCGCCAGTGCAGGCGCAGCGTTCAGAATCGCATTGACTCCGGGGGCTGCCTTGCAGCCCTTTCCGACCGGTCCGGCGCCCCGGCAAGGCCGCTCCCACAGCGCCCCCACCATCTGAAGAAATGCACCGTGCCTGTGGGAGCGGGCGCGCCCGCGAACACCGGCGCAGCCGGTGTCTACCGCGTCGCCTGCTTCGCGGGCATGCCCGCTCCCACAGAGCTCCCCCATCAGCTGAAGGAATGCGCCGTATCTGTGGGAGCGGCTTTAGCCGCGAACACCGGCGCAGCCGGTGCCATGCGCCGTGTTGGATTCTTCGCGGGTAAACCCGCTCCCACAGAGTCCCCCGTCAGCTGAAGGGATGCACCGTACCTGTGGGAGCGGCTTTAGCCGCGAACACCGGCGCAGCCGGTGTCTACCGCGTCGCCTGCTTCGCGGGCATGCCCACTCCCCACAGGGGCCCCGCAGGCCTGTGAATCTGGCGTCAGCCATTCACCAGGTTGGCCGGGCGCTCACCAGCCAGGGCACTGAGCAGGTTGTCCACCGCACAGCGCGCCATGGCCTGGCGGGTTTCTTCGGTCGCAGAGCCGATATGCGGGGTCGCCACCACGTTGTCCAGTTGCAACAACGGCGACTGCGCCGACAACGGCTCCTGCGCGAATACATCCAGGCCGGCGCCGCGTATGCGTCGGGCACGCAACGCTTCGATCAGCGCCGGCTCATCCACCACGCGCCCGCGGGAAATGTTCACCAGGATTGCCTGTGGTTTCATCAGCGCCAGCTCCCGCGCGCCGATCAGGCCTTCGGTGCTGGCACTGAGCGGCACGGTCAGGCAAACGAAATCTGCCTGCTGCAACAGCTCGTCCAGGCTGCACTGACGCGCAGCATGGCGCGCCTCCACCTCAGGCTTGGCACGCTGGCTGTGATACAGCACACGCATGCCGAAGCCAGCCGCGGCGCGCCGGGCCAGGGCCTCGCCGATGCGGCCCATGCCGACGATGCCCAGTGTCTTGCCGTGCACATCGCTACCGAAATGCGCTGGGCCAAGGTTGGCCTGCCAGTGGCCGTCTCGCACCCAGTTCGCCAGTTCCACAACCCGCCTGGCGGTGGCCAGGATCAAGGCAAAGCCGGTATCTGCGGTGGTTTCGGTCAGCACATCCGGCGTGTTGGTCAACATCACGCCGCGCCGGCTGAGTTCGGCGATGTCATAGTTGTCCACCCCGACCGAAACGCTGGACACCACTTCAAGCTGTGGCGCCAGGTCGAGCAGGCTGGCGTCCAGGCGCAGGCTGGCCCCCAGCAGCCCGTGCGCGCCGGGCAAAGCATCGCGCAGGCGGGCCAGGCCATCGGGCCCGGAGGTATCCACCCAGGTCACCTCGACGCGTTCTTGCAGGCGTGCCATCAAGTCGTCGGACAGGCGTTTGTACAGCACGATTCGCTTCTTCATTGCACAGGCTCCTAATGGTTCATGGCCAGACGCGAGTTGCCGCGCTTGGCCCGGCCAGATGTCTGGGAAGTATTGAGTGCGGCGGTAAGCGCCACTGCGGTCAGCAGCGCACCGCACATGAACAGGTAGGAGGCACCGGGCCCGCCCGTGACGCCATTGAGGTAACCCACCAGCCACGAGCCACCGAACGAGCCCAGCGCCCCCATGCTGTTGATCAGCGCCATGGCACCACCGGCGACGTTGGCCGGCAGGATCTCGGGCACGATCGCGAAGAACGGGCCATAGGGTGCGTACATGCAGGCGCCGGCGACCACCAGCAACGCGTACGACAGCCAGAAGTGCTCGCTGCCCAGGGCGTAGGAGCCATAGAACGCCACGGCGGCGATCAACAGTGGCGGCCAGACGAAGCGCTTGCGCTTCTGCAGCCGGTCAGACGCCCACGACACACCGACCATGGCCAGCACCGCCGCCAGATAAGGGACCGACGACAGCCAGCCGGCCTGCACGATATCGAGGTTGGCCGCCTGCTTGAGGATCGACGGCAACCACAGCACGAAGCCATACACACCGATACTCCAGCAGAAGTACTGCAGCGAAAGAATGATCACCTGCGGCGAGCGGAACGCCTCGCGGTAGTTCTTCACTGGTTTTATGCCTTGCTGCTCGGCAGCCAGCGCCTGCTCCAGGGAGGCCTTTTCCTGCTCGCTCAGCCAGTTCACCTGGGCCGGGCGGTCATCCACCAGGCGCCACCAGAAGAACGCCCAGATGACGGCGGGCAGGCCTTCGATGATGAACATCCAGCGCCAGTCGTAATGCTTGACGAGGTAACCCGACACCACCGACATCCACAGGATGGTCACCGGGTTGCCGAGGATCAGGAAGGTATTGGCGCGCGAACGTTCGGCGCGGGTGAACCAGTGGCACAGGTACACCAGCATGGCCGGCATCACCGCCGCCTCCACCACCCCGAGCAGGAAGCGGATGCCGATCAGCATGTAGACGTTGCTGACCACGCCAGTGAGCGTGGCAAGGCCACCCCAGAGGATCAGGCAGACAAAGATCAGCTTCTTCACGCTGCGCTTTTCGGCGTAGATGGCGCCAGGCACCTGGAAGAAGAAGTAACCAAGGAAGAACAGTGCCCCCAGCAGCGAAGACAGTGCGGGGGTGATGTGCAGGTCTTCAGCCATGCCGGAAGCGGCGGCGAACCCGTAGTTGGCGCGGTCCAGGTACGCCAGGCTATAGGTGAAGAACACGATCGGGATGATGTACCACCAGCGGCGAGGTGCCAGGCCTTGGCTTTGCATGGTTCGTTTCTCCTGAGCTTGTTGTTTTTGTTGCAACAGGTGTTTCGGGATCAAGTTTTCACGCGCTTCTGCGCAGGTCGTGGGCTTGCAGCTCATGGCGCAGCGGCAGCCCTTCCATGTCGCCACGCGACTGCACGGCGCGGCTGCCGCACCAGTTGCCACGCGCCACTGCCTCGGCTACCGGGTGGCCCTCCAGCAGCGCACTGAGCACGCCGACGGCAAAGGCATCGCCGGCGCCAACGGTGTCTACTACCCGGCTGACCGGTACTGATGCCACCTGGCCCTCGCCCTTGGCGCTGCGGAAGTAGGCACCGGCGTCGCCCAGCTTGATCACCACCAGTTCCACCCCTTGGTCGAGGTAGAACGCGGCGATGTCTGCCGGGGTGTGCTGGCCGGTCAGCAGGCGGCCCTCTTCCAGGCCTGGCAGCACCCAGTCGGCCTTGGCCGCCAGGGCATTGACTTCGCGCACCATGCTGCTTTGGTCAGGCCACAGCGAGGGGCGCAGGTTGGGGTCGAAGGAGATGCTGCGCCCGGCGGCACGCATTGCATCCATCAACGCATGGGACAGCGCCCGGCAGCCCTCCGACAGCGCCGGCGGGATGCCGGTGGCGTGCAAGTGGCGGGCTTGCACAAAGCCCGGGCGCAGCAGCGCCGGCGACAGCTGGCTGGCTGCCGAACCACGGCGGAAGTACTCCACCGCCGGGTCGCTGCCGTCATCGCAGCGGGCCTTGAGCTGGAAGCCGGTGGGGTAGCTGGCATCCACCTCGACACCGGAGCAGTCCAGGCCTTCGCGGCGCAGGCTATCGAGCACGAAACGGCCCAGCGAATCGTCGCCCACCCGGCTCAGCCAGCGAACCTTGAAGCCCAGCCGCGCCAGGCCGATGGCCACGTTACTGTCGGCGCCGGCAATGCGCTTGCCGAACTGGCCGACACTGGCCAGGTCGCCGGCCTGCTCGGCGACGAACATGGCCATGGTCTCGCCGAAACACAACACGTCATGTTCATGCATGGCTCAGCTCCTCACTCGATACGCCCTGCCCCAGCGCCGCCAGGTCGCGCACCTGGTCACGGGTCAGCGCCAGCAGATCGTCGCTCACCAACGGGTACTCGACAGCACGCGCCACGCCGGGGGTGAACTCGGCCATCAGCTCAGCCCATTCCTGCAGGTCCGCGGTCGCTGGCGGGACGGCTACCAGGCGGCCATCGGGCCGGCGCTGCACGGCCTTGCAGTGCACATAGCGCACCCAGCGGCCAAGCTGGCGTGCGGCGTGCCGGGCAGGCTCGCCCTGCCACTGCCAGTTACCGATGTCGAAGGTCATGCCCAGGGTCAGCCCGAGCTCGTCGGCGCGCTGGAAAAACTGCTGCAGGGGTTCAATTCGCCCACCTTGGGTGGTCTGGTCGTTCTCCACCAGCAGCAACGGCCCGTGCACCGGTAACAGCGTCGCCAAGGCCGCGACGTCACAGCCGGCGTGGTAGTGGCCCAGGGAAACCTTGAGCGCTACCGCGCCAAGGGCTCGGGCGGTTTGCAGTTTGTGCGCCAATTGCGGGTCAGGCACGCCTTGTGCGGTCCACAATTCGAGGGGCGTGGAGTACAGGCACTCCAGTCCCTGTGCGGCAATGGCTGCAGCCAGCACCGCGGTGTCCGGCGCCTGGGTGAACAGCTCTTCGCGCAGTTCCACGCGGGTGACGCCGGCGGCAGCCAGCAGGCCAAGGAAGTGCTCCTGGCCACGCTGCCGGACAAAGTCGGCGCCGTAGCTGGAGAGGCTGATGGAAACGGGGTTCGAGTGCATTGTTGTTGTCCTTTTGAAACCGGTTTCATTTTTGCTGACAACAGGCAGGCAGGGAGGTGCCTGCCTGTGATTACTGTGGCTGGGTTGAACCTCGGATGATCAGCTCGGCCTTGAAGTCGATGCGCCGGGCTGCCCCGCTGTCGCCGCGCAGGCGGCCAAGCAGGCTCTCGAATGCTGCCACGCCGATTCGCTCGGTGGGCTGGGCCAGTGCAGTGATGCCAGTGCCGACCAAGGGGTACCAGTCGAGGTCGTCGAGGGCGATCAGCCCGACGTCCGCGAACAGATTGCACCCTGTCTGGTGCAGGGCCCGGCTCACGGCCAGGGTGGCGACACCGTTGAAGGTGAAGATGGCCTGCGGGCCATGGCCCCTGCCGGCGAGGAACGAAGCCAGCTGGTCATCCAGCCCGGGGCCGACTTCCAGCACCTGCTGGCGCATGCCATGGCGACGGCTGACCGACGTGCCGAACGCCTGTACCCGCTCCAGGCGCGAGCTGGTGCCATCGAGCGGCTCGGTGACCGCCATGATGTCGCGGTAGCCTTGCGCCTGCAGGTGGTCCAGGGCCTGCTCGACCGCGTCGGCATTGTCCAGGCCCACCAGGTCGACATTCAGTTCGGGCAACTGGCGATCGACCAGCACCATGGGAATGTCGCGCTGCAGGTGGAGCAATTCGCCGGGGTGATGGCCAAGCGTGTTCACGATCAGCCCTTCGACGTTGTAGGACTGCAGGGCCACCAGGTGGTGACGCTCCTGCTCGTCGTCGCGGTTGGTGTTGCACACCACCAGGCTGTAGCCGTGCTGGCGGCAGGCAGTTTCCACGCCATGCATCACGGCCACTGAATAGGGGTTGAGGATATCGGCTACCAGCATGCCGATCAGGCGCGTCTGGCCGCGCTTCAGACCACGGGCCATCTGGTTGGGGCGGTAACCGAGGCGCTCGATGACCTCTTCCAGGCGCTTGGCTGTGGCTTCGGCGAGCAACTGGCGATCACCCCCGATGTAACGGGAGACGGTGGCCTTGGAAACGCCAGCGACACGCGCTACTTCGCTGATGGTGACCCGTTCGCGGGCATGGGCAGGCGCGTCGGTCATGGGCTGTCCTTATGATTGTTGTGATAGCGATGAAACCGGTTTCAATACAGCAAAATCACACGCGTTCGTCAACATGCCGTTGGTCGGGAGTGCGATATTCATGCGTAGTAAATGCAGTAAAAATACGCTTTAACTAACTGATAAATATAGAAAGTAAACGAGAAACCCTGTGGGAGCGGGTTCACCCGCGAATGCGATGGCGAATGTGCCGACGCATTCGCGGGTAAACCCGCTCCCACAGTGGATTGGGGGTTGCAGACAGAGGGATGCAGTTAACGGAGGGATTTCACATCATCGGCGGTGACGGCATCCCCTTGGTTACCCCAACTGGTGCGAATGAAGTTCACCACCTCGGCAACCTCTTGGTCACTCAGCCGCCAGCCGAACGCCGGCATGGTGAAGTTCGACGGTGCCGCGTGCGTCGCCGGCACTGTGCCCCCCGCCAATACCACGTGGATAAGCGATGTGGCATTCGTCGTCTGCACCACCGGGTTACCGGCCAGGGCCGGGAACACGCGGGTATAGCCCTGGCCATCGGTACGGTGGCAGGCTGCGCAGTTGTCGATATACACCGCCGCCCCGGGCTTGCTGTCGTCGCCCTTCCACAGGGCATCCGCCACCTGTTTGTCGTACACGTGCGGCCGGTCGTCAGGGTTGCTTGGCGGCAGCGTCTTCAAATAGCGGGCGATAGCAGTCAGGTCGGCATCGCTCAGGTGTTGCATGCTGTGCTCGACCACGTCGCTCATGCCACCAAACACGGCGCTGCGGTCGCTACGACCAGTCTTCAGAAACTGCACCAGCTGCTCTTCGCTCCAGCTACCGAGGCCGTCCTTGTGGTCACCACGCAGGTTCTTGGCAATCCAGCCTTCCAGCGGTGCACTGCCAGCCAGAAACTGCTCGCCATCCTGTGGGCTCAGTGCCTTTTCCTGCATGGTCAGCGCCCGCGGCGTATGGCACGCACCACAGTGCCCCAGGCCCTCTACCAGGTAGGCACCGCGGTTGACCACCGGGTCGGCCGCCGCCGATGCCTGCCAGGGCTTGGCCTCTGGCGCGAACAACCCGCGCCAGATCGCCAGCGGCCAGCGCATGCTCAATGGCCAGGGGATGTCGCTGGCCTTGTTCGGCTGTTCGACCGGTTCCACGCCCTTCATGAAGTAGGCATACAGCGCCTGCATGTCCTGCTCGCTGACACGCGCATAGGACGGGTATGGCATGGCCGGATACAGGGTGCTGCCGTCCTTGCCGATGCCCTTGCGCACCGCCTGGTCGAAGTCTTCGAAGCTGTACTGGCCGATACCACTGGCCGCCGGCGTAATGTTGGTTGAGTACACCGTGCCGATCGGTGTTTCCATCGGCAGCCCACCGGCGAATGGCTTGCCGCCTTCGGCGGTATGGCAGGCGACGCAGTCGCCGGCGCGGGCCAGGTACTCGCCCTGACGCACCTGCGCATCGTCATTTGGCGCAGCCTGTGCAGCCACGCTGGCACCCAGCAGGGTTGCGATCAACATTGTCTTCATGCGCATCGCTCCTCAAGCCTGAACCAGCGGACCAGGGTTTTTCAGGTATTGCTCGCGGATGGCGCGGGCCGACCAGTAAGTCAGCGCAGCCACCAGCCCGGTCGGGTTGTAACCCAGCCCCTGAGGGAACGCCGAAGCCCCTGGAACGAACACGTTGTGCACGTCCCAGCTCTGCAGATAGCGGTTCAACGCACTGGTTTTCGGGTCGGTGCCCATGATCGCGCCACCGTTCAGGTGGGTGGTCTGGTAGCTGGCAGTGTTGAAGTGGTCCTTGACCTTCTTGCCCAGCACGGCAATAGCCTTGGGGTTCATCGCCTGGGCGATCTTGCTGAGCTTGTCGACCATGAACTGGTTCATCCTGATGTCGTTTTCCTGCCAGTCGAAGGTCATGCGCAACAGCGGCTGGCCGTAGGCGTCGCGGTAGGTCGGGTCGAGGTCCAGGTAGTTGCCGCGGTAGGACTGGTGAGCGCCGTGGGCGTCCATCGACACCTGGTGGGTGTAGTAGTCGGCGGTGGCCTTCTTCCAGGCGCTGCCCCAGGCCGGTGTGCCCGGCGGGGTCGCGCCACCGGCAATCGGCCGCGTGCCGGCCTGGTTCACCCACATCGGCGAACCGCCGACGAAACCGTGCGGGCCATGGTCGAAGTTGTCGGCGTTGAAGTCATCGATGGCGATACCGTTGCCACCGGCGCCGATGAAGTTGTTGGTGTAGGTGTCCTTGTCGAAGAACGCCTTGACCGTACCCATGTTCTGATAGGCGAAGTTACGCCCGACCACACCTTCGTTCTTGATGGGGTCGTAGGGTTTGCCGATGCCGGACAGCAGCATCAGGCGCACGTTGTTGAACTGGAACGCCGCCAGGATCACCAGGTCCGCCGGCTGCTCCACTTCCCGCCCCTGGGCGTCGATGTAGGTCACCCCGGTGGCTTTGCGCTTGCTGTCATCCAGGTTCACGCGCAGCACATGGGCGTTGGGCCGCAATTCGAAGTTCGGCACCTGGCGCAGCGCCGGCAGGATGTTCACGTTGGGCGAGGCCTTGGAATACATGTAACACACGTAGCCACTGCAGAAGCCGCAGAAGTTGCACGGCCCCATCTGCGCCCCGTAGGGGTTGGTGTAAGAGCCGGAGGTGTTGGCCGAGGGCAAGTTGTAGGGCTTGTAGCCCAGGCTGGCCGCCGCCTTTTCGAACAGCCTGGCCGACACCACGTTTTTCTGCGAAGGCAGCGGGAACGGGCTGGAACGGTCCGGCGCATAGGGGTTGCCGCCCTTCCCTTCGCCAACGACCTGGCCATTGACGGTCCACGCCTGGCCAGAGGTACCAAATACCTTTTCGGCGAAGTCGAAATGCGGTTCCAGTTCTTCGTAGCTGACCCCGAAGTCCTGGATAGTCATGTCTTCAGGGATGAACTTGCGCCCGTAGCGTTCTTCGTAGTGGCTGCGCATGCGCAGCTCCATCGGGTCCACCCGGAAGTGCACGCCAGACCAGTGCAGGCCTGCGCCACCTACACCTTTGCCCGGCAGGAAGGCACCGAGCTGGCGATTGGGCAGTGCCACGTCGTTCATGCCATGGCGGATGGTGACGGTTTCCTTCGACACATCGACGAACAGCTTCTTGCGCACGCTGTAGGTCAGCTCGTCGATCACCTGCGGGTAGCTGCCTTCCGGGTAGGTGTCCTGCATCGGCCCCCGCTCCAGGGCCACTACCTGTAGCCCGGCTTCGGTCAGTTCCTTGGCCATGATCGCCCCGGCCCAGCCAAAGCCCACGATTACCGCGTCCACTTTCTTCATCACGGTCGCCATGCCTCAGGCCCTCTCGCCACGGATCGAAACAGCCGGGAACGGGTAAGGCTCGTTGCGCTCGACCCAATCCATGAAATCGGCGCGGGCGCCGGGGAAGCCGATCTGGGTCCAGCCGACCATGCCTTTGTTGCCGCCATGGATCGGGTCGCAGAAGAACCCTTCACGGGTGTTCTGCACCAGCAAGCTGAAGAACACCTTGGCCGGCACGGTGTCGAAAACCAGCTCTCCAGACTCGACCTTGCTGAGAACGTGGTCCCGGGTAGCGCTATCTTGCGCAGCAAAAACTTGCCCGGAATTGGCCTTGCACCAGCCGTCCACGGCGGCGATGCCCAGGCGGTAGATCTGTTGCGGGCTGAGTTGCAGCTGGTAACCCAGTTCAGGCGCGGCGTCGGCCTTGAACGGGCCTTGCATGTACCACTGCGCGCCGGTTGCGTAGGGGGTATTCATCTGCCGGTCGATGAATTCCGCAGCGCCGGCTTCAAGTGCGCCAGGGCCAAGCTCGTCGGCCGGGATGATGCGCGAGACGGCTGCCTGCACGAAAGCCCACTCCTCGGCAGTGAAGAATGTCGGCTGGTAGTTGCCCGCTGGTGGCGTTGCCGGCACTTTGGGTTCATGTTGCGGGGCCGCAAGCAGCTGACCGGCACCCACGCCAAGCCCCGTGCTGGCCACGGTGACCACGGGGATCAGGGTCAAGGTCTTGCGCAGAAAATCCCTGCGCGGGTTGTCTGGGGCATGCTCAGGCATTGCGAATCCTCATCGGCTGTGTGCGGCCTTGAAAAGCGCCATCTGGTTTTCAATACGGGGGTGGTCTTGATGGGCCATCAAGAAAACAGCCGGATAATCTAGCGTGTTCAGAAATGTTTTGAAACCGGTTTCATGCCGTACTTGCCTGTCATTAAGGATGCCCCTAAGCCTTTGCATCCAGCCAAGGTATTTTTCACACTCAGCACGCCTTGAGCTGCATCTTCAGATTCTAAATGCACAAAAGAAGAAAATTCCTACGATCGCATCGGACGTTTCGGGATTCCCGATAGATTGATTCCTGGTTTAGGTTCGGGCTTCAGCCAAATGCCTGCGACATCCGCATGGATACTTCATGCCACTACGCAGCAATGGCGCGCCGACAAACGAGGATTACGGATGTCCAATGAGCCCGATGTATCTGTAAAAGCAGTACACAGGAAGAAAAAACCGGTCCTGCTGGAGGATATCCAAGGGAGCCAGCAACCTCGCTCCAGCACCGGACCTGGGCACGCTATGGATCTTCCTGGCTACCCGGCCGACCCCGGCTTCCAGCTTCGCGGCGGCTTCGCCAACCTGATGCTTGACGCGGCCAACCCGCTGTTCGGCCTGGCCATTCGCCTGCAAACGCTGGATGACCTACCCAACATCGAACAGGTGCACAAGGCCCT
>PJTY01000100.1_pt1 | contig 70928 bp, 64 predicted proteins | sample 1512121 | NCBI WGS metagenome assembly PJTY01 (sample SAMN08177680, study PRJNA422409) | Soil metagenome, whole genome shotgun sequencing project. | isolation source: Soil enriched (2) on filter paper: alkali lignin treatment | place: USA: Madison | collected 2015-01-15 | reverse complement strand
GGGTGAACATCTGGACGCACAGCCTGCTAAACAGCAGCTTGAAGGCAATCAAAATAATGCCAAAGCCTTAAGCGAAGTGGCTAAGAACCAGCAGACCGATGAGATTGAATCCGTTGATCAACTCAAAGAATTCGCTGATGAAATTGAAGCGGATATTGCCAAGTTTAACAAGGCCATGCTGTTATTGAGTTCGCCAGCAGGCATTGGCCTGAGCACTAATGAAGATATTCATTTATCTGCGGATGGGCAGATCAACCAGTTTGCAGGCGACAGTATCAATTTGAGCACGCAAAAGAGTCTGGTAGCTCATGTCAGTGGTAAAGCGAGCCTGTTTGCAGCGCAGAATGGAATTAAGCAGGTTGCTGCGAAAGGCAAGTTTGAGGTTCAGGCCCAATCGGATGGAATGGATTTACTGGCCAAGCAAGGCATCCAGATTATTTCAACAGAAAATCGTATCGAAATTACCAGTCCGAAAGAGATTGTAATTACTGCCGGTGGTTCCCAGATCAAACTGAATGGTTCAGGTATTTTCCCAACCACAGGCGGCAAGTTTGAGGTCAAGGCAGGGCAACATTTGTTTATGGGGGGAGCGAAGGTCGATATGCAACCTATTGCATTGAAACAGTTGGAATGTGATCTTCGGGCAACAGAGGCATCTGCAAAAGGCTCACCTGTGATAGCAATGGATTAAGTTATGGAAAATAAAAAATTTTTAATAGAAAAAATATCGACTTCTGAAGATATTATTTTTAAAGCAAATTATATATTTTTTGATCCTTTATTGTGGATGGATGCACATTATGTTCTTAAGCAACTTGGTGTGAAATATGAACTAATTGGGTCTAACTTATTTGAAAATGAAAGTATGACACCTACTTTGGTTGATCTTAGTTTGATTAATGAGCCGTTGAGAAGAAGATTGTGGGAGGAAATAGGTTCATATTTTTATGTCGATGCATTTAGTCAATTTGACCAAATGAGTATGTTTCAGAACTATATTCTTTCTAAGAAAAATATTTATGAAATGAAAGACTTTTTAGCTAAAATGATGAAAGTGACAATTCAAAAAAAGAATTTTTTATTCCGAATGTTTGATTCCAGAGCGATGATTCACTTTCATTTATTATTTAATTTTTACAATAACGAAGCAACGAGCCAAATTGAAAAATTTCAATTATGGCAAGACTATATAGATGAATGGACGATATCTATAGCTGGACAATACTTTACTTTGAGCTTTCCAAATCACTTTTCTGACCAGTTATATCCTAAGAAATTTAGTTTTGATGACATGATGCAGATTACTGAAAAATTAAGAGTATTAATGACACCAAATATGGATGTTATAGAGGGAGAGTTAGGTTCTACTTTGCCATTTGAAGAACTGCTGCATCGTGAATATAAAAATATTTTGGGAGAAAAATAAATGACGGCTTCTAATTGCAAACGTTGTCAGAAAGAAGGCTTACCTTTATTTATTAGTCGTTTTTCTGTAGGTCGAGGAAGTGCAATTCGTTCGCCTATCGCTACGCCAGCGGGTTATCCTGAATTACCTACAAGTAGTTGTTATTACACGCTTAGGAATTTACGTTCAGGTTATTTATATATTTACGATAGTTTAGATAATAGTATCAAAGTTTATAGTTTAACCTCTGGGGGCTTAGCAACATTAATTAATGCAAGTGAAGCACAAGCGACAACAGAAGCATTTAAAACACAACACACTGCTTGTATGCAACAAGGGCAGAAATTTGCCAATGCTGCATTAATTACTATTCCTAGACCAACCGTTGCACGTTCAATATTTATCAGCTATTCCGAATATAAGTGGACACAGGCGGTACTGAATGCACATAAGGGAGCTTCTGCTGCGGCAGTTGAGAAGCGTAGGCATATGACTGAAGTTAAGATTGGAGGGAATACTGCGAGCAGTCTACCTATACAACGTCTACAAAACAGTGTTAATGAGTATAGTTTAACGAATGCTCAGGGGCAGCAGTCTTTTGCATGGTCGACTCGCGGTTTTTTGGAATTAAAAGGCTATGCACCAAAAATTATTAATGAAGCAAATCGGTTAGCACCAGGAAAAGGGTTGGTGATTGCGATCAGTGATCCTGTTGCTTTAATGAGTGATATTAGTGCTTTGCTAGATGAGCTTGGTCGAATCTGGCAACAGGCACATCGACATCCTTTGACAGTCTATGGAGAAATTGAAAGTTTAAAAACAGCTGTACAAATGGATGCTGCTAATAATGCTGCTTTAAATTTTGACCAAGCACGTTCTGCAATTACAGAGGAAACAACCGAGCAAATATTTGTTCCTGCATTGGGAAGCTATATCGATACACCAACGATCGCAGTTACAGGATACCGGGATAAAGAGGATTTACCTCCTTTGACCCCGCAACAGCTACAGCAATTACGCAATAGAATCAGTGCAAGTCAGCAGAGTGCTTGGGCAAGATATCAGCGAGAATTTAGTAGTCCAACAGCACCAGATAATTGGAAAAAGGATTTTGATGCAAAAGCAGTTGATTATCAGAAAAGATTTATTGAGCCTTTAGCGAAAGCACATCTCGCGTGGTTTAAGAGTAATACGTTGTTTTACTATATGCGAGCGAACTTTGATAGTAGCTTAATCCAGTCAGGCATGGAATATTCAACGACGGTCATGGCTTTGGTAGGTAATACTCAGATGCTCCCTGAAAATTTCACTTATTATTGCCAATTGTTAAAAGGCGATATTAAGCATGCAGCTAATTATCTTTGTCGTGGGCTTCTCTTTAATCAGCAAGCAGCTTTGAATCACGTTCAAAGTAAATTGGCTGATTTTGATTTTATGTCAGGTTCAACTAAACATGCTTGGTCGGGGCTTATTTTTGGTGTAACACAATCCATTGACTTGGCTATAGTGGGACGAGCAACAATACTCGAAGGTTTTGTCAAGGCCATCAGTGCTCCTGTTTCGCAAGTGATCAAAGAAGCTGTAAATGGGGCAAGCGCAGCTTATAAAGTACCTTTGTTGCTTGGAGCGCATTATCAAAGACCTGTAGTTCGTGTAGAGGTCAATGGAACGAAATTAGAATATGCCAAGTTTATTACACAGGAAATTTTAAAGGCTTCGGGTAAGAAAGTTAATTCAGATGATTTAAAACGTGCGGTTAAATTACAACTTTTGCAACTCGAGGCTGCTGGTGTGGTCGATTTAAAGAGCCGGAATCGCAGTGCATTTGCTTTGGTCGTGGATATTAATGAACTAAGTAATGTTAATTACAATACCCCGAACAGCCAACGAGCGCCTGCGATGGCTTCAAGTATTCATAGTGCTCAGGATGTTAGTGAATTACGTTTTAAAGACTATAGTAAGGCGGTGAGTACCAACAAAAAAATGTCATTTGGTGCAGGACTTTTTGCTGCAACTTTACAAGGGATTGCCATTTTTAGTATGTATCAAGACATGATGAAAGCAACACCAACACAATTATTGGAAACCTCGACTAAGTTTGTGGCAGGAATTGTCGCTGGGGTTGCAAGTGTGTTGGATGTTATGGAAAGACGGTTTGAAGCAGTGATGAAAACGGCTCTGGATGATGCCACTAAAGTAAAAAGTGGTTTGAAGATGAATATTTGCAAGTTCCTTAAAATACCAGGATTAATTGCTGCGGCTGTCGTATTTGCTGCTTGGGATATTAAAAGTGGTATAGATGCCAGAGGAAAAGGTAATGAGACTTTGAGTACTCTATATTTTTCTTCTGCCGCACTTGGTCTAGCTTCAACAGTTGCATTTTTGATTGGTGGTGCATTGATGACTGGTGTTGGTATAGTTTTGGTGATTGCCATGATTGCTGTTGCATTTGCTATTAATTACTTTAGTAGTAATGCTTTGCAGGACTGGATTAGACAAGGCTACTTTGGTAAGAGAAAAGCAAATTGGACTTTAAGTACTGAGCTCAAAAAACAGCAAGAAGCATTGGCAGCACTAGCATCGTCATAAAGTTAGGAAATTAAATATGAGTGATTGGGTAGGTTTATTTTTTAACTATGAGACGGTGGGTAAAAAGCTTAAACCGCATAAAACTGAAACTTTAAATAGAAGACAATCTGAAAGTGAAAAACTAAATCCACATCGAACAGTGATTCAAATTAATAGTACCTATTTAGAGTTGATAGATCGCTGGAATTTTTGGAGAGGATTAATCTCTATAGCAAGTTTATGTTTCATAGCCATTATGGCTGTTGGTATAGGTGGGCTATTTTATTATGGATTTTATAATCCATCATATAGTACGAATATGGGACAAAATATAATAGATGTCTTTTTTATTTCAGTATTTTTGGGATTGATTTTTATACTTTTTCACATGCTGAAACGTGAATGTTTTAGTTATACCTACTATCCTATTCGCCTTAACAGAAAACTAAAAAAAGTCTATGTGATTCAGCCAGATAAAAAAATATTGGTTGCTAATTGGGAGGATTTTCACATAGGTTTACAACAATACAGTCGTAGAGGTTGGGATGTAAGGTTTTCTTTACTAGATGAACAGGAAAAAGTGACAGAAACTTTTGCTTTACCTTATACAGGCCATAGTCAATATGATTCTTTTTTATTAGCACATTGGGAGTTTTTGCGTCGTTATATGGAAGATGATTCAGCAAAAGCAAGCTATGCTGCAGTCCAAGAAGTTTTTCCTATCCATAATCGTAAGGAATACTTCAGAGAGACTGTAGAACGTGTGATGATTGCAGCTACAGGTAGTGATCAACCTGTAAATAAAACACAACGATTGATATTTTGGGGACTTTTCCCAATATCATTTATTTTTCTAGTTGGGCGTATACTATCTATTAAAACTAGTAAGATTCCAAAATTTCCTGATTGGGTAGAACAAGAATGTCAAATCGAAGTCAATGACCCTTATGACTTTAAGCAGAACCCAAAACCTAAGCTACAAAGTGAGCCGATCAAGCCCTTTGAATATATGGTTTATACAATTTTATTCTTAATTTCCATCGTGCTTGGAGCTGGTTTTATTGATTTGTTGTCATTATTTAAAGGTGAGAATTCAGGATTGTTAAAAGCACTCTTCTTTGGGTGGTAAGTGTGCTAATAGAAATGTTTTAACTCTGAAGTTATTAACACTGTTTATAAATATGACTACTTGTTGATATATGAACTGATGAAAGTCATCTACGGTAAAGTCCAACGACTCCAATATGTTGATGCAATTGTTGGACAACTACCCAAACTGAGATCACAAGCAACCGCAATAGCTTTAGTATCAATGTTTGCTGAATCTGGAGGAATGGGTGCAGCAGCAACTTTAGCTGGGGTAGATGGGTTTCCTGGTTACTATATTCATTTCTATATTGATGATGTTGAGTTTTATGCGGCATTTACAGGCATCTTTTTCCAAGAGGGAGAAGATATCTATGTGGTTTATGACGAAGATATTAAACAGAATTTTAATGTCTTAGCGATTATGAATAAGAATAATCACCTGTTAGGTATGGTCGTTCCTTTTGGGCATACTACCAAAATGTCAGATAAAACCCATAATAAGAATGCATTAATGATGGGAGGGATTACAGCAATAGGAATGTCAATTGTCTTCTTTTTCCTAGGAGCAAGAGAAATCTATATATATACAATTACTATTATCATTTCTTTAGTTATGATGTTGTTAATTGGACATAGCGTTAAAAAACAATTTAGAGGATATGCAGAGGAATCGGAACGAATTTATAAAATATTAGGTATTAATGATATTGATGCTTTAAATGCAGAAATTAATAAGAATCATCTGAAGCCATACGAAGATAAAGAAACTAATCGAATCTATGAGGATGTTCATAATTATACTGATTTTTTAAACTATGATCCTCAACCACTAGTAGGTTTAGATTTAAAGTAATAAAATATGAAATAATTAATATTTATTTATTTTTGATGTTTAATTTTTTAATTCAGCCCTATTTTTTATTTTTAAATTGGATGTGATTTTGATGTAAGTAATATGTTAATTAGATAGGAATTTATTTTTTGTGTATGCTTTGGCTTTTTATTTTTAATATTTGCTCTTGCATATATAAAAGAATTATTTTTCAAAGTATTGAAATGTAATTGATTTTTATTAATGCAATAATGTGATGGATTTAAATGAAAGTTGTTTACGGTAAAATTAAAAATCTGAAGTATGTTGATGCAATTATAAGTGAACTCCCTAAAGCAAAAAAAGTTAGAGCACAAGCTGGAGCTACAGCACTGGTATCGATTTTTTCTGAGTCTGGAGGGATGGGTGCTGCCACTACCTTAGGTGGAGCAAATGGCGAACCAGGTTATTATATTTATTTCTGTATTGATCATATTAATTTTTATGCCGCGTTTACTGGTGTTTTTTTTAAAGAAGATGAAGACGTATATGTCGTTTATGATGAAAATGTGGAAGGTGACTTTAATGTATTAGCAGTAATGAATAAAAATAATAAGTTATTAGGCATATCTTTGCCTTTTGGAGAAACGGTGGAAATGGTAACAAATAGCCACAGCCCCAAGAATTTGGCTATTGTTGCATCGGGAATGTCAATATTCATGCTTATAATATCATTGTTTTTGGCTGATAACGGCAGTATTAATGTAGACATAATGGATTATGTCTTTCTATATGCATGTATTTTAGTTTTACCATTTGTTGTGATATTTGGGATCGGGGCAAGTGCGAAAAAAGAGTTACTCCGTTATGCTCTCATATCGGATCAAATTTATAAGTTGTTAGGAATAAAAGACTTAAAAGTATTTGAGAAAAGAGATCTTACATTAGCTTATCATGATGTTGAGAATAGACAGTTATGTAAAGATATACATGATTACACCCAGTTTTTAGATTACGATCCTCAACCACTTGTAGATGTAAAAAACTGATTGAGTCATATAAAATCTATAAATAAATGAGAATTAGTAAAAAGCCACTCAACAAACAGTGAGTGGCTTCCTTTGAAAATTAAATCAGTTTATTTAATTTTCTTAAAGATAAAGTCATTAATCTTATGACCAGATTCAAGTCCACGACGCTCGAATTTGGTCACTGGACGCCAGTCAGGGCGAGGGTAGCTATTGCCTTTACCTGCCAGATTTTCCATATCAGGACGATTGTCTAGGATATCAAGCATCCATTCTGCATAAGGTTCCCAATCTGTCGCTGCATGGAAAGTACCTCCAAGCTCTAACTTCTGTTCAACCAGTTGCATACGCTCATGAATGACAAAACGGCGTTTAAAGTGACGCTTCTTCTGCCAAGGATCTGGGAAATAAAGCTGTACGCAGTTAATGCTGTTGTCTGGCATTTCACGTAATACCTGAATAGCATCGGCATCCAGTACAAACAGGTTCTTTAAACCAGCCATACCTGCTTCATAGACACACTGTGCGATACCAGGTACGTGTACTTCGATTCCAACAAAGTTACGTTCAGGATTGGCTTTGGCCATTAACACCAAAGAACGGCCCATACCAAAACCGATTTCAACGGTTAATGGACGCTCAGGATGTTCAAAATGCTGGCGTAAATCACCAACAGGGTATTCCAAAATTAAATCACGATAATCTTCTAAAGCAGTACGTTGTGAAGTATTGAGCGGAGCTGAACGACGCATAAACGTCACAATTTCACGGTGCTCAGGCAAATTGTCGAGTTCCGTAATTTGCGTTTCTAACTGATCGTTTGACATGATTCTGGAGATATAAATATAGAAATGCCGTATTTTAAGTGCTCAGGTGGACAAGTCAAACTTTTAAGTGATTTTATTTGGTCGTTTATTTTTAAAAATGATGAAAACTTGTCAAAAAAACTTCATGGTGCTGTCACAGAACTTGCATAGCCTAATGGCAATTTAAACACTAAGTAAAAAACCATGCATAATTTTAAATACCATTCGATCGCTATTTGTTTAAGCCTGTTAGGCGCATCTTCAATCTTTTCTGCTGCGCATGCACAACTGATGTTTAGTCAGTATGTCGATGGCAGCAGCAATAAAAAGGGGCTGGAAATCTATAACCCCGATGCCACAACGGTCAATCTGGCAGATTATGAAATCCAGCAGTTTAATAATGGCGGCACCGTTAAAACCGCAGCATTTCCCTTACAGGGTAGTTTAGCCAGCAAACAGAAATATCTGATCGGCCGTTCAGAATTACAAGCCCAATTAGGCAATAAGGTTAATCAGGTTGCTGGTCTATCCTTTAATGGTGATGATGCGGTAGTGTTACTGTATCGTGGGACACCTGTAGATCGGTTCGGTCGCATTGGCGAGCGCCCAGCAGCAGGTTGGGGTACAACGGTTTTAAGCATGGGTAACAGCTTTAAACGCATTCAAACAGACAATTCAGTCGTGAGTGTTGACCCAACCAGTCCATTTGACCTGGATCAATCCTGGCAGGCCTGGACGGACCGGAATGACTTTTCGAACTTAAGCGGTTCAACCACCACACCGCCGGTTAGCGATGCGGTCAGCTGTAGCAGTCTTGATACACCGATTGCCAATTTAGCCGACTCAGCTCAGAATCAAAACTATACCATTCGTGGGGTGATCACCGCGGACTATCGTTATGGCAACGGTTTCTCCGGTTTCTATGTACAAACCCCTGATAGCAAAGCAACGCCAAATGTCAGCAATGCCATCTTCGTCTATATTCCTGCAAGTAGTGCCGTAAACGGTGGACAGGTTGGTGATGAAGTGATCCTGCGTGGTCGTTTAACCAGTTATCAAAATCAGCTTCAATTGGATCAGTTACAGCAGGATATCAAGACCTGTAACCAGAACATGGCGTCATTGATTCAACCACTGGATTTGAATTTACCCTTTAGCAGCTTAACCGATACTGCGGGGAATTCACCGAAACGTTATCAGGGTATGTTGGTAAAATTACCGCAAACGTTGACGGTAAGTGAAAACTATAATTTTGGTCGTTATGGTGAGCTTTCTCTAAGCCTTGGTCGCTTATTCATTCCAACCAATCTTTATCCTGCACTTTCAAATGAAGCCAAGGCTTTAGCGCAACAAAACTTACTTTCCAAGATTATCTTTGATGATGGCTATAACAATCAAAACCGTGCACCGTGGTTGCCACAAAACTTTAGTGCGTTGAATACGCTACGTTCGGGCTATCAGTTAAAGAATGTACAAGGTATTTTGGAATACCGCTTTAATGCCTGGCGTGTACAACCCATTGCAGGGGCAAACTTGCCGGAAGTCGTGACCAGCACCAATCCGCGTCCGACCATTGCGGCTAAGCAAAGTAAACATGTTCGTGTTGCAGCATTTAATGTACTCAACTATGACAATGGCAAGACTGGCTTCCCAACCGAACGTGGTGCCAACAGTCAGGCTGAGTTTGACAAACAGCATGCCAAAATTGTGAGTGCATTAAAATCAATCGATGCTGATGTGTATGGCTTGATGGAGATTGCCAATAATGGTTATGGCAGTGACAGCGCGGTTGCCAATCTCACCAAAGCATTAGGGCCAGACTGGAAATATGTCATTCCAGAAGGACTTAATCAGCTGGGTACGGATGTGATTGCGGTTGCGATTATCTATAACAGCAAACGTGTTCAACCCGTGAATAAAGCTGCGGTGTTGGATCTGGGTGATAAAAACCGTTCGACCATTGCACAATCCTTCAAGCCTGTACAAGGTGGACAGATCTTTACGGTGATTCCAAACCATCTTAAATCGAAAGGTTGTAAAGGTGTCGATGAAAATTCTCTCGATGCGGATCAACGCGATGGACAAGGGTGCTGGAATCCAACCCGTGTCAAAGCAGTTGAGCAACTCACGCAATGGATCGCCAAGAATCCAACTCAGGTCAAAAATCCGAATATTTTATTATTGGGTGATATGAACAGCTATGCCAAAGAAGATCCGATCCTGAGCTTTGAAAAAGCCAACTATAAAGTATTGCTAAATGACAGCAAGGTCGGTGAGGGTAATCAGGCTTATAGCTATGTCTTTGGCGTATCGAGCGATGCAGATGGCTATGGCGGTGCAGGTAACCTTGATCATGCCATTGCCGATGCCAATCTGTATAAACGTGTGATTAAAGCCTTTGCCTGGCATATCAATGCCGATGAGCCAACGGTATTGGATTATAACGAAGAATATAAAACCGATGCGCAAAAGGATCTGTTCTTTTCAGCCGATGCCTACCGTTCTTCAGACCATGATCCCGTGATTGTTGATCTGGATATGAAAACCGCAGATTCACAACTTGAACCTGATCATCCGAAACACATGATCGTAGAGTTTCTAAATTCGTTATTTGAATGGTTAGGCAAGCTTTTTGGTCGAGCCTAATCCGGTTTCCGTGGCGTTGTTTGGTTGTTTTTTCATAAATTAATCAATCGTCACGGAATATAACTTGCAAGGTCGAAAAAAATTTATTAATAGTAGTGGTGTAGATGTTCTTAGCATGAAAGCGATTATAAATTTTAATTCTGTCTGTTCTCGAGTTTCGTAGGAACGTTCTAGAGCATAAGTTGTTAGATAACAAGGATCAATTATGAAGTTGTATTATTCACCTGGCGCATGCTCATTGGCAGCCCACATTATTTTAAATGAAATCAATGTAGATTTTGATTTAGAACGAGTTGATCTAAAAACACATAAAACCTCAAAAGGTGCAGATTATTACGAGATTAATCCAAAGGGTTATGTACCGGCTTTGGAAATTAATCCAGGTTTGATTTTAACCGAGAATGTGGCGATTTTACCGTTTCTTGCGCAACACGATCCGAAGCAGGACCTGATTCCGCCATCAGGTATGGGACGTGCCAAAGTTCTGGAATGGTTGGGGTATTTGAACTCGGAATTGCATGATGCTTATGCGGTTTTCTTTACCGGTAAACTTACCGATGATGAAAAGACCAAGGCCTATGCTGAAGTTGACCGTTTATTGAAATATATTGATAACTATCTGGCTGAATCAGACTGTGATTATCTGGTAGATGATAATTTTGGCCCGGCGGATGCCTATTTATTTGTACTCACCAACTGGTCGAATCATATCGAGCATGATTTAACCCCGTATATCAATGTGATTGCATTGCGTAATAAAGTGGCTGAACGTCAGTCAGTGCAGATTGCCATGCGTGATGAAGGGCTGTTGAGCTAGGACACCCAATAAAAAAGCCTCTGTGAACAGAGGCTTTTTTACGTCAACTCAATTATTGTTGAGCTTTTTCTTTCACGTCAGCAGCACCAGACTCTACTGCACCCGCAACTTTAGCTGTCGCATCACGTGCAGCAGCTTCAGTTTTTGCAGCAGCTTCAGCAGTTGCAGTTGCCGTATGATCAGCAGCAGCATCAATTTGATCGCCCGCTGTATCTACCGCAGTTGCAACATCGCTAGTCGCGTTTTGAGTAGCGTCTTTAATATCAGCACCAGCCTGATCAGCCGCGTGTTCTAAATGTTCACCTGTGGTCGCGCCAGTTTCAGGTGCTTTATCTTTATTGCAGCCTACAAGCGCAACAGTAGCAGCAAGACCTAATGCAACAAGTAATTTATTCATTGTTTATTTCCTTTTCTTTGTGGCATCCAATAGGAATGGATAGCAAAAATATAACCATAAACTGCATAAAGAATAAAGTTGAAAATTTGTAAAAACACGCACTTACATCGGAAAACATAAGTGCGTGTTTCATTTTTTAAAGCATTTAAACGCCTGAACGGATCATGTAATCAAAGGCAGACAGTGAGGCTTTGGCACCTTCACCGGTAGCAATGATAATTTGCTTGTACGGCACAGTGGTACAGTCACCTGCGGCAAATACACCCTTGACACTGGTTTCATTACGATCATTAATCACGATCTCGCCACGGTTGCTCAACTCAACCGCACTGTTCTTCAGGAAGTCAGTGTTTGGCAATAAGCCGATCTGTACAAAGATCCCTGCCAGCTCAACTGTATGTTCAACATCAGTAGCACGGTCTTTATATTTCAATGCTGTCACCTGAGCACCGTCACCGACCACTTCGGTACTCAATGCATTCATGATCACGGTAGTATTTGGCAAGCTGTTTAACTTGTCTTGCAACACCTGGTCGGCACGAAGTTTGGTATCGAATTCAACCAATGTGACATGCTCAACAATACCGGCAAGGTCAATCGCTGCTTCTACACCCGAGTTACCGCCACCAATCACTGCAACACGTTTGCCTTTAAATAATGGGCCATCACAGTGCGGGCAGTAAGCCACACCACGGGTACGGTATTCAGCTTCACCCGGAACATTCATCTCTCTCCAGCGTGCGCCAGTTGAAAGAATGATGGTTTTCGATTCCAGCTTGGCACCATTTTCCAGTTCAACTTCAACCAGACCGTTGGCGGTCTGATCTGCACCTGTGATCTTGCTGACACGTTGCAGGTTCATGATATCCACACCGTATTCACGGACATGTGCTTCCATATCCTGAGCAAACTTAGGACCAACGGTTTTCTGCACCGTAGTGAAGTTTTCAATGTCCATGGTATCCATCACCTGACCGCCAAAGCGTTCAGCCACAATACCGGTCTTGATGCCTTTACGCGCTGCATAGATTGCCGCAGTACCACCGGCAGGACCACCACCAATCACCAACACATCAAATGCATCTTTGGCATTGATGGCCGCTGCATCTTTCTCAGCAGAATTGGTATCCAACTTGGCCAAGATTTCTTCCAAAGTCATACGACCTTGACCGATATGTTCATTGTCTTGGAACACCATTGGTACGGCCAAGATTTTGCGCTCTTCCACTTCATCCTGGAAGAAAGCACCATCAATCATGGTTGCGGTGGTGTTCGGGTTATTGATTGCAATCAGGTTAAGTGCCTGCACCACATCTGGACAGTTATGACAGCTTAGTGACACAAACACATCAAAGTTTGCAGTCAAGTTGAGGCCTTTGATCTGGGCTAAGACTTCATCAGAGACTTTTGGCGCATAGCCAGATACTTGCAGCAATGCCAGAATCAAAGAAGTAAACTCATGGCCCATCGGCAAGCCAGCAAAGAACACACGTGGTTGTTCGCCTGCTTTGGCCACACCGAAGCTAGGACGGCGAGCGTTTGAACCGTCAAAACGCGCCGTAACCTGATCAGAAAGTTCTGCGATTTCAGTCACCAGTTCTTTGATTTTCTCTGCTTTGTCTGAGTCATCTAAAGCAGCAATCAGTTCGATCGGACTTTCTAAACGTTCTAAATAAGCTTTTAATTGAGTTTTGATATTTTGATCTAACATGTATTTCTCCAAACCCTAAGACTTTTAAATCGGTCAATTCATTCAATAAGGCTATATTACGTAAAAATGATAAATAGGTAAAACAGTATGTTTTTATTGTTTTGATCGGTTTTTTGAATTTTTAATTCATCCGTTGAATTTTGAAATATATCTTTCGATAAAAAAATCAGTACAATCTTGTTATACAACTGCAATCATTGCATGACATAAAGAAAGGGTAAGCAATATGGCATTACAGCGCGGCATCTATCAACATTATAAAGGGCAACTTTATCAGGTCTTTCATATTGCCCGTCATAGTGAAACTGAAGAGCAACTGGTTGTGTATCAATGCTTATATGGCGATTATTCAATGTGGGTACGCCCATTGGCAATGTTTACTGAAACGGTTGAACTGGCGGATGGACAAATCCAGCCCCGTTTTAAATTGATTCAAGCGACTTAAGCGGAATTGCCGACTTAGCATCTGGAGGGTCAATGATGACCAGTAGTGTGTTTTTACAGCGTATTGCTGATTTATATGATCAGTTTAAGCAACACGATGCGCAACAGTCTGATCGTCTGAGCCGTTACCGCAATATAGAAGCCGAGTCGGCAAAGTTATTGGCGATGCTGATTCGTTGTCAGCAATCAAAGCGTATACTGGAAATCGGCACTTCGACTGGTTATTCAACCTTGTGGTTGGCTGAGGCTGCCCAAGCGGTCGGCGGAAAAGTTCAAACTCTGGAAATTGATCCTTTACGCAGTACCCAAGCGAAAAAATATGCGGAAGCGTTTGAGCTGGCACAGCACATTGATTTTTGGGTAGGAGATGCAGCAGATTTTCTGGCTCAGGCCACTCAATCGTTTGATTTTATTTTACTGGATGCAGAGCGTGGCAATTATGTGAGTTACTGGGCCGATTTAAAGCGTTTATTACAAACATCTGGTAGCACCTTGGTGATCGATAATGTGATTTCTCATGCCGCCGAAGTGAAAAGCTTTCTGGAATTGATTAAGCAAGATGAAGATTACATGAGTACGATTTTGCCGATTGGCGCGGGCTTATGTATGGTGGTGTTAAAGTGAACGGATTTGATCCTGATGTTTTAAGCGATACGCTTGCGGACTACAGCCCATGACTTTGTTAAAGGCACGGGTAAAATTGGCAGGATTGGAATAACCCAGTTCATACGCTATCGCTGTAATGGTAAGGCTAGAATTCTCTAATAAATCAATGGCGCGTTCTGTGCTGATCTGTTGCTTTAATTCCTGAAACTCGACACCTTGTTGCTGCAAATAGCGTTGCAGGGTTTTTGTCGAAATATTCAGGACTCTAGCACATTCGGTTAAGGTGGGTACTTGATTGGCTTGTCGCAACATCATGCTGACCCATTCCACAATTTCACCTTGATGGTAGATCTTCTGGATTTGTTCCTGGCAGCGTTGCTCAACCACTTTTAAGCTATGCGCGTCTGCCAACGGTAAGGGCAGTGCCAATTGTTGCTGGTCAATCACGACCCGTATACCGGATAGCCAGCTATAGTTAAACTGAAAACTGGCTTTGGCTAAGGATAGATAACGTCCCTGATAAGTCGGTTCGGGGATACTTAAATAGATTTGATAACGTTGTAACTGCTGACCCGCCAGTTCTAGCAGACTGTAGTAAAAGGCAACTGCAATGGCTTCGACATGAAAAGCCAGACATTGTTTATTCATCTGCAAAATTGGTTCAAATAACAGTTCGACTTTTTGTGAGCCTGCTGGAAACTGAATACTGAGCTTAAAACTCGGCATAATCAGCCTAAAGTATTGTGCAATGAGTCTGAGTGCATGTTCCAGATTCGGGCTGGTCATCAGGGCATAACCCACCAGACTATGCGAGCTGAGTTTAAGGTTTTTTCCAAGTACAAAGGCCAGATCATGGGTATTAGGCAGGCTTAAACCCATTTCAATAAATTGCTCTATCTGCTGAATAGACAACAGTTCTGTTTGTGCCAGTTGTTGCTGCAATGCACTCAACACATGATTATCGTATTGATGTGTGCCGATTAAAATTTCAATCAGACGCAAATAGTAGCGTGCTGGAATCACCGGAATCTGTTGCTTTTGCACAAGAAGAACTCAGTAAAGTCTTAAAATGATAATAGCAAGTCTTAAAATGATAATATAGTGCTGCTGTAAAATCACACAATGACCTCAAGCAAAAGAGTTTGTGTTTGATTGAGGAGATTCTAATGAATATGCATACTCAACTGGATGTCGAGCAAGCGGCAACAATATTTAAGGATAAGAAACGTCATTTATGGCTATTGGGTCTGGCTGTACCTACGATTGCAATGAGTGGTTTGGCAGGCTATCAGTTTGGACCTAAAAAAACCAAAAAATTCTTCGCTTCATTTGGACCCTTATTTATTCATGGCGTTATTCCAGCATTAGATAAACTGATTGGGGAAGACAAGGAAAATCCGCCATTAGATGCAATCGCGGATTTAGAAGCAGATCCGTATTATGCCCGTATTGTTAAACTTTTTATTCCTTTACAATATGCGACCAATATCTATGGCGCGTATTTAGCCAGTCGTAAAGATACTTCGCTTGCAGATCAGCTGTTACTGGGAAGCTTGGTCGGGATGGTCAATGGCATTGCGATTAATACCGCACATGAATTGAGCCATAAATCAGGACGGCTGGAACATTATCTGTCACATCTGGCTTTGGCACCATCGGGATATAATCATTTTCGCATCGAGCATCCTTATGGTCACCACCGTCGTGTAGCCACACCTGAAGATCCGGCATCGTCACAATTTGGCGAAAGCTTCTGGAAGTTTTTACCGCGTACCGTGATGGGTAGCTTTAAATCGGCAATCGAGATTGAAAAGAATCGTTTACAACGCAAGAAATTGCCTTTCTTATGTAAGGAAAATGAGTTGATCCATGGTTGGGCCATGTCGGCTCTGTACCATGCTGCCATGTTTACGAAGTTTGGTATGCGCTCAGTTCCATTCCAAGTCACGCAAGCGGCTTATGCGATTACCTTGTTTGAGTCGGTCAATTATATTGAACACTATGGTTTAAAGCGGGCAAAGAAAGAAAATGGTCAGTATGAACGGACATTGCCTGAGCATAGCTGGAACAATAATAATGTGGTGACCAATTTATTTTTGTATCAATTACAACGCCACTCTGATCATCACGCCAATCCGACCCGAAGCTTTCAGACCTTACGTCACTTTGAAGATGCACCGCAGTTACCCGCAGGTTATGGGGCCATGATTCTGCCCGCATTTATTCCAGCGTGGTGGTCAAAAATTATGGATGATCGAGTGGTGCAACACTATCAAGGTCATTTGGACAGAATCAATGTCTATCCTGAAGCCAAACAGAAAATGTTAGAAAAATATAGTCAGCAGGATGATGCTGTCTGAATAGGTAAGTGAAATAGCTTAAATCAGCCCGATCGGGCTGATTTTTTTATACTTTAAGCTGAAATACACAGTCGTTTAAAGTGCAGATCGAACTCAAGATATTTATGTACAAAGGCCGTTTTATCATGGGTGCGAAGTAAATTATTGTAGATAAACTCTGGAACTGGATGGTAAAGCTCGCCTGAGCCATTGCTATAGAAAATTTTTAAATAGCGTGAAGAAACATCATATTTCCAGGAGGTTACAACAACAGATTTTTCCATAGATTCGTCCCCATATTGATTTGATCTTTTAGTACATTTTTGAACAACTCTTATCCTTCATTCTTTGACAGTACTCCAACTCAGCCCCTGTGACAATTGATAAATGAAGCTGGCTATAAATTTATAAGTATACGAATTGTAAAAATTAGCTATAAAATTTGGCTACAAGAAATGGGAAATTTTTAAAATAAAGCAGGCAAAAAGAAACCACCCTAAAAAGGGTGGCTTCGGACCATCGGTCTAATCTAAATAATTAGATTTTACCAACTAAGTCGATAGATGGAGCAAGCGTTGCTTCGCCTTCTTTCCATTTAGCTGGGCAAACTTCACCTGGGTGAGCGTGAACGTATTGAGCAGCTTTTACTTTACGAAGAAGTTCAGATGCGTCACGGCCGATACCACCAGCGTTGATTTCAACGATTTGGATTTTGCCTTCTGGATCGATAACGAAAGTACCACGGTCAGCAAGACCAGCAGCTTCGATTAATACGTCGAAGTTTTTAGAAAGAGTCCAAGTTGGATCGCCGATCAATGGATATTGGATTTTACCAATAACGTCTGAAGTGTCGTGCCAAGCTTTGTGCGTGAAGTGAGTGTCAGTAGACACGCCATAGATTTCAACGCCTAATTTTTGGAATTCAGCATAGTTATCAGCAAGGTCGCCTAACTCAGTTGGACATACGAAAGTAAAGTCAGCTGGGTAGAAGAATACAACAGACCATTTGCCTTTAAGATCTGCTTCAGATACGTCAACAAATTGACCGTTGTGGTACGCAGTTGCTTTAAATGGTTTAACTTCAGTATTAATTAAGCTCATCATTGTCTCCATGATTGAGGTTTTATTGAGAGGCTAACGCCTTACTTGTTTACGAGGTCTAGAATAAATAATTTTTAGTTATTGGGGAAATAGTATTTTTGCATGACTAAAATCGGAAAATTGAATAACTCAATCAAAAACGACTTTCACCCAAAGATATCTGCTCTATTTGACGACATAAAAATGAAGCCAACATGACAAAACATCTGAAAACTAATGTGCATAACAACATGAAGTCTACGTGATCAAAATTCAAGGGTAAAATTGAAAAAATCTAAAAATATATAAAAAACCAAGATATACGATTAAAATTTCTTCATTCAATAAAGGCTTTGAATGAGAGCAATGATAGAGCATGAGGATGGAAGCGTTCCTTCATTTTTACCGCTTAGTCTGAACAGATTGATGCAGTTTCTTTGCATAGCAAGGCTTTAAGGCGTAAAATAGCCGATTAGTTTATTTTTCAGGAAAGCTGTTCAGTGCAGAGTCATTTAAATGTAGATCAATTGGTTATGGCACGTGACCGTCACCGTTTAAATCGACTGCGCAAGGATAAGAAAACACAACCAGCAGATATCGAAAAACTGTTTGAACAGTCTAACCACAAGGTTAAGCAACGCCTTGCACGCCTTCCAAAGATCAAACTCAATCAGGATTTACCTGTCACCCAGTATGCAGATCGTTTGATTGAAGCGATTCAAAAGCATCAGGTCATTATTGTGGCGGGTGAAACCGGTTCCGGTAAAACCACACAGCTCCCGCAGATTGCCATGCTGGCAGGGCGTGGACTGACGGGCATGATTGGTCACACTCAGCCACGTCGTCTGGCTGCACGTAGTGTTTCGCAGCGTATCGCCGAAGAAGTTGGTGAGAAGCTCGGTGAATCAATCGGTTTTAAAATCCGTTTTAACGAGCAGGGCTCACAAGACTCAATTGTTCGTTTGATGACCGATGGTATCTTGTTGGCTGAACTGACCAATGACCGTTTCCTGTCAAAATACGACACCATTATTATTGATGAGGCGCACGAACGCTCCCTCAATATTGACTTTATTATGGGCTATCTCAAGCAGCTTTTACCAAAGCGCCCTGATTTAAAAGTCATTGTTACTTCGGCAACGCTCGATGTGAATCGCTTTAGCCAGTATTTCTATGACGCACCGATTTTTGAAGTAGAAGGGCGCAGTTTCCCTGTTGAAGTGCGTTATCGTCCGATTTCAGAACTGAGCATCGTTGGCAGTGATGATGATGAATTCGATGACTTTGAAGAAAACCTCCCGCGTGCCGTGGTACAGGCTGTCGAAGAATGTTTTGCCGATGCAGAGAGCAAGGGCCATCCTGAGCATGCCGACATTCTGGTTTTCGCCAGTACAGAACAGGAAATTCGTGAATTACAGGAAACCTTACAGAAGTATGGTCCTCGTCATACCGAAGTGTTGCCTTTATACGCACGTTTAGCCTTGGCAGAACAGCAAAAGATTTTCAGTCCAAGCGGTAAAGGCCGCCGTATCATTATTGCCACCAACGTGGCTGAAACAGCACTGACAGTTCCGAATATTCGCTATGTGATTGATAGCGGCTTTGCACGTATTTCGCGTTATAACTATCGTTCTCGGGTTCAACGTCTGCCAATTGAGGCGATTTCACAGGCTGCTGCCAACCAGCGTAAAGGTCGTTGTGGCCGTATTGCGGCGGGTGTGTGTATTCGCTTATATAGTGAAGAAGACTTTTTAAGCCGTCCAGAATTTACCGAGCCGGAAATTAAACGAACTAACTTGGCTTCTGTTATTTTGCAAATGCAAAGCTTGGGTCTAGGTAGTCTGGAAGATTTTGATTTTATCGAGCCACCTGATTTTCGTCTGGTCAATGATGGTCGTAAACTCTTGGTTGAGTTAGGTGCATTATCAACCCTCTCCTCTAACTCCTCTCCCAAAGGGAGAGGAGAACTCCTTCTCCCAGTGGGAGAAGGTTGGGATGAGGGTAAAAGAAAAGCTAGTGGGGGCTTAACCAAAGTCGGTCAGATGATGGCACGTATGCCGATTGACCCGCGTTTAGCTCGTATGATTATCGGTGGGGCACATTTTGGCGTACTCAAAGAAACGTTAATTATTGTCAGTGCTTTGGCAATTCAGGATCCGCGTGAACGTCCTGCCGATAAACAAATGCAGGCCGATCAGAAGCATGCGTTATTCAAAGAAGCGGATTCAGACTTTTTATTCTATTTAAAGCTTTGGAATACGATACAAACCAGTCCGGATACGCAGACGGAAAATAAGCGCCGTCAATTTGCACGTCAGCATTTCTTAAGCTGGTTGCGTTTGCGTGAATGGAAACAGACCCATCAGCAACTGGTTGAGCTGGCAGAAGGATTAAAACTGAGTTTTAATGAAAAGGGTGCCAATTATGAAAATTTACACCGTGCTCTGTTAACAGGTCTACTTTCATTTATCGCCAATAAAACCGATGAACGTAATACCTTTATGGCAGTACGCCAGCAGAAAGCCAAAGTGTTCCCAGCCAGTACCTTGCATAAAACCAATACCGCTTGGGTGATGGCCTTTGAAATGGTGGAAACCTCTCAGGTGTATTTACGGACTTTGGCAAAAATTGATCCTGAATGGATTTTGCTGGCGGCCCGTGATTTATTGAAGTACCACTATTTCGAACCGCACTGGTCCAAGAAAGCGGGTATTGTGAATGCCTATGCGCAGATTTCTCTGTTTGGTTTAATCATTGAGCCGAAGCGTTTGATTAACTTTGAAAAGGTGGATCAGCCTGCGGCCCATGAAATCTTTTTACGCGATGCTCTGACCACAGGGAATCTGGGAATTACACCACCGTTCTTGAAGCATAACTTGTTAAAGCTTGAAGAAGTGGAGCGCGTTGAAGATAAGTTGCGTCGCCGTGACTTGGTGGTCGATGAAGAAACCATTTATCAGTTTTATGCAGCGAAAGTGCCTGAGGAAATTGCCAGCCGTCGTAGTTTCGAAGATTGGCGTGCAACCGTCGAACCTGATCAGCCCCGTTATCTGTTTGTCGAAGATGATGCTTTATGGATGAACGATCGGCCGACCACGCAACAATTTCCTGACTATTTGCATAATGGTCAATTGCGTTTGGCGGCCAGCTATCGATTTGACCCAAGCCATGATGAAGATGGGGCAACGGTCAAGATTCCGGTACAGGCGTTACCGCAAGTGGATGAAAAGCAATGGTCATGGGGAATCCCTGGCTGGCGTCAAGACTTGATCGAAGCATTACTGAAAGCATTACCGAAAGATAAGCGCCGTAATCTGGTGCCGATTCCTGATACTGCGAGAAAACTGATGCAAGGCGTCGATGCAACGCATTTACGTGAGCATCTGTTTAGTTATCTGGCATTTGCTTTGCGTGGTGAGCAAATCACGGAAAAAGATTTTTCTTTTGAACGGATTGACCAGTATCTGGTGCCTTTTATTAAGGTGCTGGATGAAAAAGGCAAGTTGATTGCGCAAGGGCGTGATCTGGATGAGCTAAAAGCACGTTGTCGTGTTGAAACCCATCGTCCAGTGAAACAGCAAAAAGGTGAGTTTAAAACCTTTCCTGAAAATTTCATCTTTGAAGCTTCGCAGAAGGTCACGGGCGTTGTGGTCAAGCAATATCAAGCGTTGGTACCAACTAAGCTTTTTGCCGAGCTGGATACTAAGGATGAGTCCGGTGTGGTGATTCAAACCTTTAATGATCAAGATGAAGCAATCAAGCAACATCGTGAAGGGGTGATTCGGCTGGTGCATATGCAGTTGGGGGATTTAATCCGTCAACTCAAAAAGCAGATTTCCAAGCCATTGGCTCTGGCTTATTCACCTTTAGGTGAGCGGGCAAAACTGGAGCAGATGCTGGTTTATGCAACTTTGCAGGTGTCGATCCAGCAATTGCCTAAAAATGCCGATGAATTTCAGCAGTTATTAACTGAAACCAAAAAGCAGTTTTTAGCAAATGGTCAACAGACATTAGCTGATTTAACTGAAATATTTACCCAATGGCAGCAAATTCGCCGTGAATTGTTGGTACTCGATCAAAGTATCTTTGGTCGCAGTGTGGATGATATTGAAGATCAGCTTGATTTAATGTCATTGGCAGACTTTGTTTATAGCCAATCGTCCGAGATTTGGCAGGAATACCCGCGTTATTTGAAAGCACTGCTATTGCGTTTAGACCGTTTGCCAAATAATCTACAACGTGATCTTGCTGCAATTGATGATGTCGATCCATGGATGGACAAAGTATTTAAATTTAAAAAAGATCCTAAAATCAAAGAATTGTATTTGATGTTGGAAGAACTCAGAATTTCCTTGTTTTCTCAACCGATGAAAACAAAGCTGCCTATTTCACCAACTAGATTACAAAAACTATGGGATCGATTAGCAATCGGTTAAACTGAGAAATATGAAAGTTAGAAGCATTCTTTACAGGAGTTTTACATGGGCATCCGTATAACAGGTACAGGTTTATTTCACCCAACCGAATCGATTTCCAATGAAGAGTTGGTTGAAAGTTTAAATGCTTATGTAGAACAATATAACCAAGCCAACGCCGCTCAGATCGAAGCAGGCGAAATCGAGGCTTTACGTGGTTCAAGCCCTGAATTTATTGAAAAAGCATCAGGAATTAAACGTCGTTATGTGGTCGAAAAATCAGGTATTTTAGATCCAACCCGCTTGCGTCCGCGTTTGCAGGAACGTAGCAACGATGAGCTTTCACTTCAAGCGGAGTGGGGCGTAATTGCGGCTAAACAGGCGATGGAAAATGCAGGTGTAACCGCTGACGACATCGATGTAGTGATTTTGGCATGTTCAAACATGCAACGTGCTTATCCTGCGGTTGCGATTGAGATCCAGACAGCTCTTGGGATTAAAGGTTATGCCTATGATATGAATGTGGCGTGTTCTGCTGCGACATTCGGTTTGAAGCAAGCTTATGATGCGGTGAAATGTGGCGCTCGCCGTGTATTATTGCTCAATGTTGAAATCACGTCGGGCCATCTGGATTATCGTACCCGTGATGCCCACTTTATTTTTGGTGATGTGGCGACAGCGTCGATTATTGAAGATACTGAAACCAAATCAGGTTTCGAAATTTTAGATATTCATTTGTTTACTCAATTCTCAAATAATATCCGTAATAACTTTGGTTTCTTGAATCGCAGTGAAGATGCGGTAGTCGATGACAAACTGTTCCGTCAAGACGGTCGTAAAGTATTTAAAGAAGTTTGTCCGCTTGTTGCGAAGATCATTACTGCACAGCTGGAAAAACTTGAATTAACGCCTGAACAAATCAAGCGTTTCTGGTTGCATCAAGCCAATGCCAACATGAATGAACTGATTTTAAAACTGGTTGTTGGTAAAGATGCTGATCTTGAGCGTGCACCGATCATTCTGGATGAGTTCGCCAATACTTCATCTGCGGGGGTTATCATTGCGATGCACCGTACCGGTGAACAGGTCGATAATGGCGAATTTGCTGTAATTTCTTCTTTCGGTGCGGGCTATTCAGTCGGTTCGATTGTGGTACAAAAGCATATTGCTTAAGTTTTTGACTAGAATATAAAAAAACACCACGATTGTGGTGTTTTTTTATGCCTTATAAAACTTTAAGCTTCAATCGCTTGAACTGCAATTTTCTTGGCAGGATCTGCTTTACGACGTACAGCAGGCACTGGTTCACCATGATATTGGCGATCAGCAAAGTAGCTTGAACGAACCATTGGCGCAGACCAGATATTTCTGAAACCGAGTTTACGGCCATGTTCAGCATAACGCTCGAATTCTTCTGGCGTAACAAAACGGTCAATTGGGGCATGTTGTTTAGACGGTTGCAGATATTGACCAATGGTCACGTAATCCACATCGTGTGCACGTAGATCATCCAGTAAGGAAATTACTTCTTCTTCAGTTTCACCAATACCCACCATCAAACCACATTTGGTTGGTACATCAGGGCAGTATTCTTTAAACATTTTTAACAGGTTTAAAGAGTGCTGATAGTCAGAGCCTGGACGCATCGCCTTATAAAGGCGAGGCACAGTTTCAATATTGTGATTGAATACATCTGGCGGACATTCAGTCATGATGCGTAAGGCGATATCCATACGACCACGGAAGTCAGGTACCAGAATTTCCAATAAGGTTTTTGGACTTAATGCACGTGCTTCCTTGATACAGTCAACAAAGTGTTGAGCACCACCATCAAGCAGGTCATCACGGTCAACCGAGGTAATCACGGCATATTTCAAGCCAAGATTAGAAATGGTTTCAGCCATGTGACGCGGTTCATCCGGGTCCAGTGCATTTGGACGACCGTGTGCAACATCACAGAAAGGACAGCGACGGGTACAGATATCGCCCATGATCATGAAGGTTGCTGTACCACCACCGAAGCATTCAGGCAGGTTAGGGCAGGCAGCTTCTTCACATACGGTATGCAGTTTTTGTGAACGCAAGGTTGTTTTGATACGCTGAACTTCTTCTGGAGCGGTCATCTTGACTCGAATCCAGTCAGGTTTGCGAGGTACTTCAACCGTAGGGATAACTTTTACAGGAATTCTTGCGACTTTTTCCGCGCCACGAAGTTTTATACCCTGTTCAGGTTTACGGTGTTCAGACATATACTTCCTACAGCCTTTGATTTGAGATATGTGAATATTATAGTCAAATTTACCGCATTAAAGCAGGAAAAGTGGTATTCATTTTGAAAATGTAAATATATAAAAATATATAGTTGTGAAATACATCATCTGGCTGCATATTGGTTATCATATAGAGAGCAAAAACGGTTAAGAGACAAAGGAGCTTTGAATGCCACGTAAGAAAGAGGTCGTTGGTGGGAATATTGTTAAATATGATGCAGTAATTCTCGGTTCTGGCCCAGCTGGCGAAGGCGCGGCAATGAAGCTTGCAAAAGCAGGTAAAAAAGTTGCAATCGTTGATGTTCGTGATCAACTCGGCGGTAACTGCGCACATGTAGGCACAATTCCAAGTAAAGCTTTGCGTCAAACAGTTTCAAGTATCATTCGTTATCAGCGTGATCCAATGTTTCAAAAAGTCGGTGAATGGAAGCAATTCACCATGAAACAGGTATTACGTAATGCGCATAAAGTGATTCAACAGCAAGTTGACACGCATACACGTTTCTATGATCGCAATAAAATCGAAGTCTTTCATGGACGTGCTTATATACAGGATAAGAACACGGTTCTGATTTTTGGTCAGGATGGTATTAAAGACACCATTATTTGCAAGCAGATTGTGATTGCAACAGGTAGCCGTCCATATCAGCCAAAAGGTCTGGATTTTAATCATCCACGTGTATTTGATTCAGACAAGATTCTCGATCTTGATTTCGCCATCCAGAAAATCATCATTTATGGTGCAGGCGTGATCGGTTGTGAATATGCCTCAATTTTCATTGGATTAGATCATAAGGTTGATCTGATCAATACCCAGCAAAAGCTTTTAAGCTATCTGGATGATGAAATTGCCGATGCATTGTCTTATCACTTACGTGAGCAAGGCGTATTGATCCGTCACAATGAGCAGATTGATCATTTAGAGACATTTGATGATCACGTGGTTCTGCATTTATTAAGTGGCAAGAAGATCAAGGCAGATGCGATTTTATGGTGTAATGGCCGTTCAGGCAATACCGATGGTTTAGGTCTTGAAAATGTAGGCTTAGTACCAAATGGTCGTGGTCAGTTGATGGTCAATGATCAATACCAGACTGAAGCAGAAAATATTTATGCAGCGGGTGATGTGATTGGCTGGCCATCATTGGCATCAGCGGCATATGACCAAGGTCGTTGCGCAGGTGCGAACATGGTTGGCGAGAAAAATGTCAAGCCAATCCGTGACGTTCCAACTGGTATTTATACCATTCCAGAGATTTCTTCGATTGGTAAGACCGAACAGGAGTTAACGGAAGAGAAAGTCCCTTACGAAGTGGGGCAAGCTTCTTTCCGTCATCTGGCGCGTGCGCAGATTACCGGTGATACGGTGGGTGAATTAAAGATTCTGTTCCACCGTGATACTTTAGAAGTATTAGGTATTCATTGCTTTGGTAATAATGCGGCAGAGATTATCCACATTGGACAAGTGGTGATGCATAGTCCGAACAATACCTTGAAGTATTTTGTTGAGACTACTTTCAACTATCCAACCATGGCTGAAGCCTATCGTGTTGCGTCTTTAAATGGTATGAATCGTTTGTTCTAAGCCAGTCAGTCCTTGTATGATGCAAATGCCAATCTCCTTGATTGGCATTTTGCTATCTTGAGTTGAATAAAAGGGAAATATGAAAAATCAAAAAAATAATCTGATCATTGTTGCCATCGTCTTGTTGGTCGCGGCTTATTTTGGTCTGGATCTTAAGCAAAAACAAAACACCGGATCTGATGCTCTTACCACCAATACCGAAAATACTGTTTCTGTCGATGATCAGCACAAGATCATGCAGGCTTATCAGCAGCAACGCAGTAATGTTCAGGTGCAAGCTCAGGGCGTAGTGAAAGCGATTTTGCCTGATGATAATGATGGCTCAAGACATCAGAAAATGATTCTTAAGCTGGACAATGGATTAACCGTTCTCATTGCGCACAATATTGATCTGTCACCAAGAATTGAGGGGCTTAAAAAGGGCGAGGTCGTGGAGTTCTATGGTGAATATGAATATAGCCAGAAAGGTGGCGTGATTCACTGGACGCATCATGATCCACGCGGAAAACACATGGATGGATGGCTAAAATATCAAGGAAAAATCTATCAATAACATTTTTCCTTGATCGGTTACTTGCAAGATAGGCGCTAAATTAGCGTGTAAGCGCCAATTTTTGACGAATTTTCCATTTAGGTAGGACTTTAGCTAAATACGCGTCCATGCACCATAAAGGGCCAATCAGAAGGAATTGTAAGTCTTTAAAGAAAGAAGGCTTCTTACCTTCAACTTTATGACCATAAAATTGACCGATCCAGGCAATTACAAATACCCCGATATAGAATCCGACACCGACTGGCAAGATCACAATCAGCCATGCCATCACGGCCAATAAAGCTGCCATTGCAATTGCAAGTACCAGGTCTAAACGAGCATAAAAGACTAAAGTTAAAACCAGCAACAACGCGGTGAGTAAGGTGCTAAAGTGCGCAAGGATACCAATAATCGAAAATAAGATGGCAGGCACACAAACCCAATGAATTTTCTTGTTGGTCTGGTTCTGATGGCTATCGCTATATTCATCAAACCACTCATCTATCGATTTCATAATGCGCTCCTCGCTATATTCATTTTTATGGCTTCAATATACCGAACAAAAGAACAGGGCGTAAAGCGTTAAAAAAGATTGCCGATAAAAATAAAAAAAAAGCCGCATGAAGCAACTTTTTTTGAATGCTGTGGTTTAACGCTTAAGAGTTAGGACCATCAACACGTTCAATGCTGACATTACCCGTACCAGCGCTAGACATACCGAGTTGCTTTGCAGCACCATAAGATAAGTCTAATACACGGTTACCATGGAATGGGCCACGATCGTTGACCTTCACAACCACACTCTTGCCATTGTCTTTGTTAGTTACACGGATGTAACAGTTCAAAGGCAGGCTACGGTGTGCAGCAGTCATGGCATTCATATCGAATGTTTCACCGCTTGCTGTTTTACGGCCATGGAATTGACGACCATACCATGAGGCAACGCCGCTTTGGCTGAATTTACGAACTGTGTTCGAAGCAACAGTATTCAGTTTTTCAATCACTGAAGGCTCTTCTTCAGGGATATCGATCTTTGCAGCAATCGTCTGGCGACGTACTTTGTCACCTGAACTCTCAGTGATTGAAAGACTATTAACGTTAGAGAAACGAGAATTAAAATTTTGAGAATCTTTGCTTAGAACGCGGGCAGCCAAATTAGAACCATCCACATCATTTGATAATGATGAAGACTGTACCATTTCAGCATGTAACGGGCTTAAACTTAAGCCTGCCGTCAGCGCTAGAATATATTTTAGCGAAAACTGCATTGTATAAACTCCTAGAGAACATGCTTTTCTATTTCATCAAAACTGCCTGAAATATAGTGCACATGTCTAATTATTCACTTTTGCAATTACTTTTAACTTGCGGCGATAATATTCATCGCTTACGAAGTGTGTCTAGTCTTTAACGATAAATAGTTACAAAAAGGGCAAAAACTTACAGTTTGCGGTTAAATAATAATCAATATTGTAACAAGAAATGAATTTTGCTGATTCTGTGTTCGTTTTTTATTAAAAAATTATTGACTTTCCATAATCTTGTAAAAAAGCTAGCCTATCGGCTAGCTACTTCTGTACCTAATAACCATACTGCTGTCGCATACATACGGCTCTTATTGTAGGTGGTGATCACCTGAAAGTTTGGATAAGTAATATAGTAAATCGGACCAAACTGATCTTGTAACTGAATCACATTGACCAGATCCAGATCATCAATTTTTACCAATGGGTTAACAGGGGTAATACCCAGTCTTTTCAGCTCACCATAAGGCGTTGGCTGGGTAAGGTCCTTGGCAATTACGCTGTCAGGATTATTGCCTGAGTAGCGTGCAGGGAAGCCAATTGGACGATCACGTTCCCAGCCATATTGAGCTAAATAGTTTGCAATTGATCCAATCGCATCAGCAGCAGAATTTCTAAGATCAATGTGTCCATTTCCATCGTAATCGACCCCAAGTTTCTGAATGTTACTTGGCATGAATTGTGGATATCCAATTGCACCTGCATAAGAGCCAACGATGCTATTCGTCGGATAACCTTCTTTATAGGTCCAGGAAATGAGTGCTGCGAGTTCATCACTAAAATAGTCGGCACGACGTGGATAGCCAAAAGCGAGCGTTGCAAGGGCATCACGTGTGATGAAAGAGCCTTTATTTGCGCCATAACCGGTTTCTACGCCGAGAATACCTAAAATGACCGCTTTAGGGACGCCATACTGCTGTTCTGCGCGATTAAGCACATCTTCATACTCGTTTTTGAAGCGAACACCACGTTGAATGGTACCTTCGACTAAAAACATCGAGCGATATTGATACCAAGGTTTGCTTTCACCCGGGCGGGTCATGATATTTAGAATGTTAGGCAGGTTGCGTGCACCGCTCATGGCAGCATCAATTTGTTCGCTGCTTAAGCCATAAGTGGTCATGGTTTTTTGTTTAAACGCAAAGTAATTCGGGTGATTATAAAATTCATTTGCTTGTGCCCAATTACTGCTCAAGAATAAACCAGCACTTAAAGTTAAAAATTTAAAAGTGTTATTTAAAGTAGGAAGAAACATAAGTTTATAAAATTCCTCATTATCGATGTGTATGAATAGACATAACCAGTCCAAAAGTTGACATAAGAGTAATAATTGCAGTTCCGCCATAACTCATGAACGGCAAAGGCACACCTACTACAGGTAAAATACCACTGACCATGCCTGCGTTTACAAATACATAAACAAAAAATGACAAACCAAAGGCGCCAGCCACTAAGCGACCATAGTTATGAAAGCTTTGTAGGCCAATCTGGAAGGTCCTGAAAATAATTGCACAATAAAGAAGAATCAGCAGTGTAACACCAATCAGGCCAAACTCTTCTGAATAGGCTGCAATAATAAAGTCAGTATGACCTTCTGGTAAAAAGTGTAAATGTGATTGTGTACCTTCAAGAAAGCCTTTACCCGAAAAACCACCAGAACCAATCGCAGTTTTGGACTGGATAATGTTCCAGCCTGTACCTAAGGCATCTGCCTCAGGATTAAAAAGTGTTAATACGCGTTGACGTTGATAGTCATGCAGCAAGAATTCCCAAGCGATTGGAATAACAATCCCAGCAGCACCTGCGGCTGCCGCAATCAATTTCCATGACAGGCCGCTAAGGAAAAGCACAAAGATCCCGCTGGCAAGGACCAGCAAGGAGGTACCTAAGTCGGGTTGTTCTGCAATCAGGAGAAAAGGCACCACAATCAGCATTAACGATAGAATAACTTGAGAGAAGCTTGGCGGCAGGGCCTTGCGTGATAAGAACCAGGCCACCATCATTGGCATGCCGATCTTCATAAACTCACTTGGCTGCACACTACCAAAGCCGGGAATGTCAATCCAGCGTTGTGCACCCATACGCACTTCACCAAAGACCATCACTGCAATCAGGCACAAGACACCGAACACATAAAAATAAGGTGAGAATGCCTGATAGACTTTGGGTGGAATCTGGGCCAAACCAAACATCACGGCAAAGCCGATCCCGAAACTCATCGCCTGTTTGGTAACAAGCCCGACATCTTGGGCAGATGCACTATATAAAACCGTCAGTCCGAGTATGGCATTGAGGATCAAAAACAGACAGAGCCAGGGATCAAGGTGAAGTTGTTGCCAACGGGAAAGTTGATTGGCTGTGCTCAAGCCATCACGTGGTGCTTGACGCAAAAATTTGTATTGTGAGCTTGGGGACATGCGATTCTAAATCAAGTAAATCAACGCTTCGCGCATGCTAACATAATCGCCGATTTAGACAATGCAAATTTAGAATTTGTGACATTTATAAGCGCTTAATTTTGCATAAAATCGGCATAAAAAAAGCGACGATTTTGCAATCGTCGCTTTCTTCTGGAGCAAAGCTTATTTTTGAACCAATAACTGGTCAAAGTGCTTGGTGAAGACTTCAAGTTCGACCTGGCTTAGGCTTGGAATCAATTTCTTGATCACGATATGCACGGCGGTTTCAACACCGCTGGTTGCCACACTGGCAACGCCACGTTTGACCATACCCAGACCCAGTGTCTTGTTATATTCAGTCATAAAGTGGTGAATCAGTGCATCAGCGAAAGTCTTAAACTGTTGTGTTAATACATCGCGTTGCTCTTTACCGTTTCCGGCAGCCACTTCGGCAAAGCTCTTTTTCATGTCAGTCACAAGGCTATCTGGTAATACGGTACCGATGCGTTGTTTACCATCATTGTCAATGAACAGGCTCTTTTCCATAAAGGCTAAAGATTCACGCACCTGATCATTTGACGCTTTGCCTAACAACTGTTTCATGAGTGTTTCAACAATGCCGCGAATTTTAATCGCCAGACCTTCGGTCGTATCCCGTTTATCACTTGGTGGAAACTGCTGAACCAGGTGAACCAACATGGTGTCAATTAACTCATCAGTAAGCTGTAGAGAGATTTTGTCACGTAAAGGGTATTGAGGCTCTTTACTGTCACGATTGGCTTGTGCAAGTTGAATGTCCTGACTCAAACTTGCTGACGGAAGAATACCGAAATAACTGGTCATTGAAGAACGTCCTCTATATATCAAATTTATTCGTTTTATTGTCGTGCCAAGCGAATTGGCTCGGGCATCCATGACAAATCTGATACTCGGCATGGGTTAATATCCAAGCCCCCGCGACGAGTATAAGTTGCATAAACCATCAGTTTTTCAGGTTGCAAAAGTTGCCAGATATCGGCAAAGATTTGCTCGACACATTGCTCATGGAAACCATTATGCTGACGGTACGAGATAATATAAGCTAAAACGCTGCGATAACAAGGCTTTTTACCTTGCAAGCGAATAAAAACTGTACCCCAGTCTGGTTGACCTGTGACCGGGCAATTACTTCTTAAAAGATGAGAGTAAAGTTCAATTTCTAGGTTTTCTTCGGCCGTAGCATCGAATTGCAATAAGGTTGAATCCGGATGTTCGGAAAGACGCTCAGGAACCAAATCATCAATGCAAATGCCTTGCGGTTTGGAAATCTCCAAGTCATCAACTTGAAATAGCTGTAATTCAACTTGCGCACCCGCAGCTTTGGACAGGTCCTGTTCAACTGTTGCAATAAAGGCTTGCTTCGAATCAAATTGCGTAAAGTTCATGCTATTGAAATAAAGCTTGAGTGACTTTGATTCAATTAAGTTCGGTGAGCTGGCTGGCAAGGTTAAACGGCCAATCGCCACCTGAGGCAAACCTAGCTGATTCAACCATGAAATTTCAAAAACATGCCACCAGTCTTTACCTTGAGTAATGCCTTCAATATGCGCATATTGTTGACGAGACTCAGCACGGGCAATTGGAAATAAAACTTCCGGTTGATATTGAGTCGGGTATTGGGTGTCTTTACCCAATAAAGAAAGTTCAACACTCATTCACGCATTCCTGAACCACGAGCTAATAAATGATAGGCAATTGCATAGAGGACAACACAGCACAGGGTCACAACACCTAAAGAGAAGGCCACATTGACGTCACTGTGCCCTAAAATGCCGTAACGGAAGGCATTGACCATATATACAATCGGATTAACTAAAGAGACGTTTTGCCAAAAAGGGCTTAATGCACTGATGGCATAGAACACACCACCTAAATAGGTGAGCGGGGTCAATACGAAAGTCGGGATAATGGAAATATCATCAAAAGACTTCGCATATACGGCATTAATAAAGCCACCCAGAGAAAATAATAATGAAGTAATAATGACGGTGTAGATCGTCACAAATAAATTATAAATTTCTAAATGGGTAAAGAATAAACTCATGATGGTCACAATCAGGCCAACCAGAACGCCACGGCTGACACCACCAATCACATAACCCCACAGGATTAGGTGCAGTGGCACGGGACTCATAATCAGTTCTTCAATACTTTTCTGGAATTTTGCACTAAAGAAACTCGAAGAAACGTTGGCATAACTATTGGTAATGACAGCCATCATGATCAAACCCGGCACGATGAACTGCATATAGCTAAAGCCGCCCATTTCACCAATACGTGAACCGACCAGATTTCCGAAGATCACAAAGTACAGACTCATGGTGATCGCTGGTGGCAGCAAGGTTTGTGGCCAGATGCGCATGAAACGACGAATTTCTTTAACAACTAAAGTCCAGAGTGCTGTTTTTAATTGACTGAAGTTCATTCATTCGCTCCTGCAAGATTTTTCTCGACCATTTTCACGAATAACTCTTCCAGACGATTCGATTTATTCCGCATACTGTTTACTTGAATGTTCTGAGACTGCAATAACAGGAACAGGTCATTCATACTGTGTGCTTTATCCATGGTGACCTCGAGGGTCACAGGATCAATCAGATTAAATTTGAAGCCGATAATGTTTAGGTCAAAACCACTAATCGGTTCAGCCAGATCGCAAATGAATGATTCTTCATTCAACTGATTAAGGAAGCCTTTCATGGTGGTATCTTCTTTAATCACACCACGATCGATAATCGCAATACGACGACACAACATTTCTGCTTCTTCTAGATAGTGCGTGGTCAGAATGATAGAGGTACCGTTGTCATTCATTTCAGTGAGAAAGTCCCACATCGAACGTCGCAGCTCAATATCAACACCGGCAGTAGGTTCATCCAGAATCAGCAGCTTCGGCTCATGCATCATGGCACGTGCAATCATCAAACGGCGTTTCATACCGCCTGAAAGCATACGTGATTGAATATTACGCTTTTCCCATAGGCCAAGCTTTTCTAGATAATGTTCGGCACGTTGTTCTGCCACTTTTTTAGGAATGCCGTAATAACCGGCCTGGGTCACTAGAATATCGAAGGTTTTTTCGAATTGACCAAAGTTAAATTCTTGAGGAACAACACCAAGACATTGTTTTGCTTGAGAAGGATGGGTATCTAAGTTATGTCCAAAAATCTCAACTGAACCAGATGTTTTTTTGGCTAAAGAGCTAATGATACTGATCGTCGTCGATTTTCCTGCACCATTAGGGCCTAATAATGCATAAAACTCACCTTCAGGTACGGTTAAATTAATACCTTTTAACGCCTGAAAACCATTACGATAAGTTTTGGACAAATCGCTCAACACCAAAGCATCAGTCATAAACGTCTCACGTTGTTAAATAGAACGGGTATTTTGAGCGATATGAAAAAATAAACCAAGTAGAAAAATAGGTTTATGGCGTGTTAAAAACAGAACGTTGTGTATTCAACCCGATTTAAAAGAGAATAGTCCTGTTTTTTATCCGGTTTGGGGCTTAAAACTAATAATATCGTAATAAAAAACATGAAATTGTTGTTTTAATAAGCAAAAAACATTTTTGTTTAAGCCTACATGTTTACCAATATGTTTTTTTTGCCTATGATGTGGCTCGCATGCGCTCATAGCTCAACTGGATAGAGTACAGGTCTCCGAAGCCTGTGGCGTGGGTTCGAGTCCCGCTGAGCGCACCAAATTTACATTTTAAGACTAAAAAAATTACTCATATATTATATCTATTCAATCAGTTAACTTTTAATACTTCTCATCAATTGTAGCTACCCAGCTTTTTCCTCATGATAATTTTGCAGTCCACAGGTAAATTAACCTATTGATAATCGCTACAACCTAAAACATCAGTGTGTTGGATAAAACATGTATAAGAAAATATTAGTATTAAGTTTGCTTCTGAGTGCAGGTTGTACGGATTCTTATAAAAAAGTTGCTGATGTTGAAAGATCAGATTATCTGGCGATGACTACTTTTGTGGATAGACTTTCTAAACAATTGGTTGATCTTGATACTCAGGTTCGGGCTGATAAGAATCAGGTGAGATTTAATAATATAGATGCCAACTCAAGTTATTTTTTCATGCCAGAGCAACATTGGCTAGATATTAAAGTATCAAAACGACCCGATCTCGAAAGTTGGAGCGAGGTTGTTGTCTCTTCAAGATATCCGAATGATTATCAGGCTTCAAAAAATGAAGCATTAAAATATTGTCGGGATTTATTGAAACTTGCGAATCCCAATTTTGCTGATGTATTTAATCAACTATCCAAAGAGTTTGAGGCATCGTCACAAGGGCGAAAATACAATAGCTTGTTAAAAACAGAAGGGCTATATCTAATTGTACTAGATGGAGAACCTTTTGAAAGAGGTGCTCCATTTGTATGTTCAGTCACTCAAAGCTCGTAAATGATGAATCAAAACTTTATTTAATTATGATAAATGCTGTACAGAATAATTAATCAGTTTCAAGGTTTGATTCAATTGACTTGGTGGAATCCGTGATTCCTGTAATGTGGTAATCCATTGCATCTGACAAGCTTTCAGCTGATTTAATGAATCAATCGACTGAATTTTTTGTATTAGCGGGCGGGCCATCAGACCACAATAACTGCTTAGTGTCTGAATCATGACCTGCTGGATTTCAACAAAAGCAAGTTTTTCCAGTTCAAGTGTTTCTTCAACTATAGGTGCCGGTCGAATTATTTGTTTTTCTTGAACTGGCGACGATTGAGTAGATAGGGTCTTATCAAAAGCAGCCATTGTTGACGTTGTTTGGCTTTGTTGTTTATTTACGGGTGAAGACTGCTGTTGCGCCAATAGTCCCATATCAATCAGTTGTTGCACCAGTTCGGTGGGTGCGATCCGTTGCTTATACGCCTGATCAAGCTCTTTAAAATCTTCGTGATCAATTAGAAGTAATAAACGACGTTGGCGGGCAGTTAAAGCAATACTGCGTTGTTGTAATGCATTTTGCCCAAGTTCAGTTTTAAAAAAATGTGACATCTCTTAATTTCCCCCTAATCAAGATAAGACGGAAATTAAGATAGAGTTAAAAAATGACAGTAATATTAACAATTTATTAAATATTGCTGCCTTTTAAAATCAAGATCGAAGGCTGTTAAGCTGCTTTGGCTTTGAGTTTATTCGACTCATTTTGCTTCTAAAGCTTTGCGTAAATACGGGTCCAGATCTTCCTGACGCATCAACCATTGAATATAGTCGGCAGGAAGGTCCTGAATGGCAGTCCCTTTATGTTTGCCAAAGGTGATACTTTTAGGAATGCGTGCCTGTTCTGAGGCAACATAGAGTTGTTCAATATCTTGAATATTCAGCTGATGAATAATATGCATCAGGATATTGGCTGTTAAGATAATGTCTGCATCGGCACGATGCGCACCTTTAAGCATTTCACGCGCTTTATCGCTACCTTTAGAAATCAGATAGATGAGGGCAGAGATATTATGCGCTTCAGCATTTTCCCAGACATGGCGTGCAAGGGCTAAAGTACAGATTGGCTTTAATTGAGATACATCGACACCACAACGGGCAATAGCGGCAATATCATAGTCAACGTTATGACCAATAATATAGGTGGTTTGAGTCGGAAGCTGAAACTCATTATAAAAAGGTTGTCCCACCAGATCAGACTCTAAAATATGGTGCACTGCCATGGCAGCATAAGAAATCGGTTGTCCAACCTGATAAAGCTGATCAAAAATCTGCTTTTTATCCAGACTGAGTTTTCCATTTTCGATTTCAATCGGAGCGTAGGCAATTTCAATTGGCAAACCATTCAAGGTATGGGTTTCTGTATCTAGGATGATGGCTTGCATGAAAGTCGACCTGATCTAAGTGGAGAATGCCAATATCTTACAAGAAATTTATTTGAAACAGGATTGAATCCGTAATGGTCACTTTATTTTTTTTAAACATACAATTGAGTTTGGATAAATTAACAGCGAAAATTGAAAAAATACTTGAACAATTTGATATTAAGCGCATTCTTATGGAAGGAATTGCCTTAGTAAAAAAAATACTAAGTATTAAAATGAAAAACAAAATAGTTCAGGGAAAACTGTATGAAAATGAAATTATTATCCATTGCGATGTTGAGTTCGAGCCTATTATTGACGGCATGTAGTGGCGGTGATGGAGGGAATACAACCTATACACCCAAACCCGAAATTCCTGAGAATAATATTAAAGATCCAGTTGTGGGGGTTCCAGTAGCATATACCAAAACAGATTTTAGCGCGGTGGCTACGGAAAGCTCGGTATTGACCTATAAGATGTTGGGGCAGAATGGTAAGGAAACGATGGCAACTAGCCTGTTGTTTGTTCCAGGCGGGCCAACACCTCCAGGCGGATGGAAAATTGTTGCATGGGCACATGGTACAACAGGGGTGGCAGATCAATGTGCGCCAAGTCGTAATGTAACTAACCCTTACATTCAAAGTATGATTACGCAATTACTTGCTGCTGGTTACGTGGTGGTTGCGCCTGATTATGAAGGCTTGGGAGAACCAAGTGGCCGAGAATTGCATCCATTCTTGAATGTTAAGAGTGAGGCATTCTCTATTACAGATGCAGTAGTTGCTGCACGATATTATTTAGCAGGACAAGGTAAAGTTGTATCTCGTCAATGGATGACCGTAGGGCATTCACAAGGTGGGCAAGCGGCATTAGGGGCAGCACAATATCAAAGCCGTGCCAAGTTGGATTATAAAGGAACGATTGCTGTTGCACCTGCATCTAATTTGGCGGCTATTTTGGTTAATGGTAATGCATCCGTTGAAAATGCACCATTACCACAAAAAATTGAAATGTATGCGCAACTAGATACATTTACTGCCTTAATTACCGCTGGACTAAGAAACCTTGAACCAAGCTTTAGCTATACCAATGTATTCCAGTCGCCAACGGATGGGATCGCTAACAATGCAGAAACGGATTGCTTTGATGTGCTAGGTAAAAAGTTTGGAGCCGCCATGCAGAAATATGCACTGAGCAATGGTAATTTAACCAATTATCCTCGTACACAAACCAATTTTATGGCTGTGCCATTGGTGAAAACATTTCTGGAAAAGGATTCGCAACCCGCTCAAGTGAAGTTGAATCAGCCTGTCACGATTTATCAAGGTGCACAAGATACTACCGTTCCTAAAGCGGCAACGGATACTCTTGTTGCGCTCGCTCAGAATAAAGGCTCCAAAATCCAATATCTTACTAGTGCCGAGTGGGATCACGGTACAGCTTATGTCTTGAATATCGGGAATATTGTCAATGATGTAAAAACTGCGATGCCTGCGAATAATTAAGTCAGTATCCTGACAAGCCTAATCGGCGTATCACGATGATTGGGCTTGTTTCATCAGTTTTTAATGATCTGGGTTTCCCAACCATCATATTTTGCATTAAATTGCTGGGCTAATTTCCAGAGTCGTAGGGTACATGCATCGATAGAGTGTAGGTCTACGTGATCAATTCTGGAAATCTGTAATTGGTAGGAGTGATGTACAGGCTCCGAAAGGTATGTTTGATTCACTATCTCAAAACCTAAGCCATTAACCGCATTCAAAAAATTTGTACTGTCATTTTCATTCTGAAAATAAATCCAGTGATCTACAGGTCGGGCAAGCTCAAGATTGTCTCCGTGACTTTGAAGGTTCTCAATGACCGCTCTATTGGAAATCGTTTGCATGATTTCTTCATTAGGAAACATATAATTCAAATAGGTTGACCAGCTTGAATCGCTCTCTTTACTGAATCGATAGCTATAGTCTGGATACCTTTGCATGATGTGATGAATGCTATGTTCGACATCTACGCCATCCTGAGCATAGAAATAAAATATTCTCAAGTGATTATGGGTTAAACGTCCTACATAAAGTATCGGATGGTGATTTGTGAGTGCTGGAATGATTTGATCTTCCATCTCGGCCAGATGATCGAACTCTTCACTGGAAGATAACCCGTCTTCTCTGGAGTGGTTCATTTGTATTTCCACCCATACTAAGGCTGATCTTTCTGGTAGCGGTGCCACATCTGCTAAAGCGAGATTTAAGAAATAACTGGCCGGCTGTTCATCTATTTGGCACATATAAAAATTCCAATTTTCAGGAACTTCTAATATCTGCTTCTCAGCGGAGTTGTGTGGTGTACGATTTTTCTTCGAAAGAAATTTGTCAATAAATCCCATTTGCATATCCTTTTTTATTTGATTGATAGAATACCAAGCAAGATCAGTAAAATTCACCAAGAATTTAATCAATATCAATCTGTGAAAAGGCAAACTTCGTGCTACAATACGCACCAATCTTTAGCACGGCTTAAAAGCCCTAATTTATAGGACCCTCCGCTAATGTTTGCCAATATTTCTATTGCTGAATTTGATCCAGAATTAGCTCAAGCGATTGCTTCTGAAGGCGTACGCCAAGAAGCGCATATTGAGTTAATTGCATCTGAAAACTATTGTTCACCAGCTGTGATGGAAGCACAGGGATCAAAACTTACTAACAAATATGCAGAAGGCTATCCTGGCAAACGCTACTACGGCGGTTGTGAATATGTTGACGTGATCGAGCAACTTGCAATTGATCGCGCAAAAGAATTATTCGGCGCTGATTACGCAAACGTTCAACCACACGCTGGTTCTCAAGCGAACTCGGCTGTTTACCTTGCGCTTCTTAACCCAGGCGATACCGTATTGGGTATGAGCTTGGCGCACGGTGGTCACTTGACTCACGGTGCTAAAGTAAGCTTCTCTGGTAAGACATATAATGCAATCCAGTATGGTTTAAACCCAGAAACGGGTGAAATCGATTATGAAGAAGTTGAACGTCTAGCACTAGAACATAAGCCTCGTATGATCGTTGCCGGTTTCTCTGCGTATAGCCAAGTTGTAGACTGGCAGCGTTTCCGTGACATCGCTGACAAAGTAGGTGCGTATCTGTTTGTTGATATGGCTCACGTTGCTGGTCTTGTTGCTGCTGGCGTATATCCAAACCCGGTACAAATCGCAGACGTAACCACTACAACGACGCATAAAACCCTTCGTGGTCCACGTTCTGGTTTGATCCTTGCTAAAGCAAACGAAGAAATCGAGAAAAAACTTCAATCGGCTGTATTCCCGGGCAACCAGGGTGGTCCGTTGATGCATGCGATTGCTGCAAAAGCAATCTGTTTCAAAGAAGCAATGTCTGCTGAATTCAAAACTTACCAGCAACAAGTTGTGAAGAATGCTCAAGCAATGGCTGAAGTATTAATCGCACGTGGTTATGATGTTGTGTCTGGTGGTACAGAAAACCATTTATTCTTATTGTCTTTGATCAAACAAGACGTAACGGGTAAAGATGCGGATGCATGGTTAGGTGCTGCACATATTACTGTAAACAAAAACGCGGTTCCAAATGACCCACGTTCTCCATTTGTGACTTCTGGTATCCGTATTGGTACGCCAGCAGTGACCACACGTGGTTTTGGTGAAGCTGAAGTGCGTGAACTTGCTGGCTGGATCGCTGACGTGATCGATAGCAAAGGTGATGAGAAAGTTATCGCTGATGTAAAAGCAAAAGTTGAAGCAGTTTGTGCAAAATTCCCAGTATATGCAAAATAATTTGTATATCTAAAAGAAAGCGCCGTCAGGCGCTTTTTTTATTGCTGTGTTTTATGCCATTTGTAGACGATTAAACTTTTGCAAAAGTTCAGTTTGCGTTTCAGAGTAGTGCGGATCGGGTTTGATACAGTCAATCGGACACACCGCCACACAAGTGGCTACTTCATAAAAACCGACACACTCGGTACAGCGGAGCGGGTCGATTTCATAGACTTTTGCACCTTCATCAATTGCTTGATTGGGACATTCAGGCAAACACATATCACAGTTGATACAAGCGTTGGTAATCAATAAAGCCATTTTAATCTGCCGAATAGGCTAAAGCTGTCGAATGTAATTGCTCAGTGGCATCAGGTAAATGACGGATCAGCAGCGCATAAGCAATATCAATCTCTGGAGAGAGGGGGATTTCGACAATATGGCCTGAACCTTTGGCATTCTCAATGACATTGCCTTTAAGATCGCGCATCTGTTCTAATTTGAAGTTGATATTGCCTTTGGGTGTCATTAACTCAAGTGAATCACCAATCACAAAGCGGTTTTTGACTTCAATCCGGATATGGTCGCTATTCCGTCCGATCACTTCACCACAGAACTGTTGGTAGTCAAAGTGAGATGAACCATCTGCATAGTTTTGATAATCTTGATGCACATGACGACGTAAGAAGCCCTCGGTATAGCCTCGATTAGCCAAGCCTTCCAGTTGAGTCATTAAGCTTGCATCAAAAGCCTTGCCTGCAAGTGCATCATCTATGGCCTTACGGTAAATCTGTGCGGTACGGGCACAATAAAAATAGGATTTGGTACGACCTTCAATTTTGAGTGAAGCTACTCCAATTTTAGTAAGTCGATCCACGTGCTGTACTGCACGTAAATCTTTTGAGTTCATGAAATAGGTGCCATGCTCATCTTCTTCAGCCGCAAACATGTCTTCATCATTACGCTGTACCAGAACGGTTTGCGCCGTATTAGTGCTGTTTGATGTCTGTGAGCAACATTGCTGTTGAGTTGCGATCTGCTGAACAGGTATCACATCACCATTGGCATCTTCCTGTGCCTCGTGGATTTTATACTCCCAGCGACAGGCATTGGTGCAGGCACCTTGATTAGCATCGCGTTTATTCATATAGCCGGATAACAGACAGCGTCCGGAATAGGCCATGCAGAGGGCACCATGCACAAAAACCTCCAGTTCGATCTCTGGTACCTGTGTCTGGATTTCCTCAATTTCTTCAATTGACAGTTCACGAGACAAAATAATGCGGCTGAGACCGTAATCTTTCCAGAATTTTACTGTGGCCCAGTTAATGGCATTGGCTTGTACCGAAAGATGAATCTGCATTTCAGGGAAATGTTCGCGTACCATCATGATCAAGCCTGGATCAGACATAATCAACGCATCCGGTTGCATGGCAATAATCGGTGCAATGTCACGGATAAAGTTTTTAAGCTTGCTGTTATGCGGCTGGATATTCACCACCACATAAAATTTTTTGCCTAAGGCGTGTGCTTCATCAATCCCGATTTTTAGATTGTCATGGTCAAATTCATTATTCCGTACACGTAAGCTATAGCGAGGCTGGCCAGCATAGACCGCATCTGCGCCATAGGCAAAGGCATAGCGCATATTTTTAAGTGAACCGGCAGGAGAGAGTAATTCGGTATTCATCATGCAAAAAAGGCATATAAAAAATAGGGGATTATTCTAGAAAGTTCAGGAACAGGATTCAACCTAGCATTTTGCTCAGGATTTTATTGTCGTGTAGAGAAAGCTCAGCGCATAAAAAAGCACCCGAAGGTGCTTTCTAAGAAATTAGTGATGACGATGCTTTCTCTTTTTCTTGTATTTTTTAGACTGGTGATTGTCATAGTAACGGTCTTGACCTACTTTACGGCCTAAGGCTGAACCACCTGCCGCACCTGCAGCAGCACCGATATAACCGCCTGTTGTGCCGCCAAGGTTACGTCCTACGGTATAACCACCCACGCCACCTAGACCACCACCAATCGCAGCTTCAGTACGTGTACGTTTGCTACTTGCAGCAGCAGCACCCCCAGCGCCACCAAGCGCAGAGCCAATCATTGCGCCGTTATTGCCACCAATTTGTTTACCGAGTGCCGTACCTACGACACTGCCGAGTGCAGATGTTGCTGCCACACGAGTTCCGTTATCGGCATGAGCGACAGTAACAAGTGATGAAGTTGCAAAGATTGCACCACATAACCAAGCGTTTAATTTCATTTTTGACTCCGTGTCCGCCAAAAAATCGGACCTCTTTGTAATGGCTGCAAATGTAACAAAGTTTGAGAATGAAAGTGTGGAGAAGCATGCCAGAAGTATTACTCTTTGGTGTCCAGATTGTAATCTTTTGTTTTAGATTATCTTTTTTTAAACTGTATAAGTTTTCAAAAACAGTGAATTAGATGAATAATCTTGCAAGCAAGGCTTAAATATTTTTTAAGCCTTTATTGAACAATACCCATTAATCCTGTGGTTGATCTTTTACAGAATCCTCATCCAGCTTAAGTTGACGGGGATGAGGTTCTGTTTGCAGGCGTAAATAATTAAGATCACGAATATTCTTTTGAGTGGCGACCACACCGAATAAACTGAGCAGGAAAGACATAATATAAAAGCCTTTTTCGCTCATGCTCAGTTCAGCATTCCATAAGCTAATCAGTAATAGCACAATACACACTGCCATGGAGGCCCAGCACAGTCCATAATAAATAGCCGTTACCGGAATCTCTTCGAGCTGGTCACGGACGGTTTTCTGAAGGGAGGCTGCCGAGAAAAGTCCATAAAGTAAAATCACCAGATAATAGCCTTTTTCATGCAAGGGCATGTTGGCATTCCACAACCCAATCATAAAGCCGACAGCACCGGCGAGTAAGGCCACCCAGCTTGCTGCAATAAAGGCCGATGTAGGGCGGTTAATAAAATTATTCATGGTTTATCCTGTTGTTTTATCATTCTATTTGTCCTGTATTATTTATAGCCAAGCACTGAGCAGAGAACAAGTCGTAAAAACTAAAACTGAACAATTTGTGATGAAATGAAGGGGGAATGGTAAGTTCCACTATTTCACTATGTCTTTTAAGTGGCAGAGTCTGTAAACTATGCGCAATTTTTTGATTTTACTCATGCTTCATCTGCACTGAGTCTTTAGATTTTTGAGATATTCCACCCATGAAAGCATCACTCCGTTTAAGACTCGATCAACTTTGTGATCGTCATGAAGAGCTGACTGCATTACTCGCTGATGTAGAAGTGATTTCAGACAATAAACGTTTCCGTAAATTGTCTCGTGAACATAATGATTTAACTGAAATCACCGAAGTTTGGAGTAAGTATCGTCAAGCGGAAGAAGATATCGAAACTGCTGAAATGATGAAGTCTGATCCTGATTTCAAGGATATGGCAGAAGAAGAAATCAAAGAAAATAAGGCACTACTGGTTGAGCTTGAAGATCAGCTGAATGTTTTGATGATTCCAAAAGATCCAAACGATGCCAATGCAGCTTATCTTGAGGTTCGTGCCGGAACGGGGGGTGACGAAGCTGCGATCTTCTCGGGTGATTTGTTCCGTATGTATAGTAAATACGCTGAAACCCAAGGCTGGCGTATTGAAGTGCTTTCTGAAAATGAAGGTGAGCACGGCGGTTATAAAGAAATCATTTGCCGGATTGATGGCGAAGGGGTTTATGGTCGTCTGAAATTTGAAAGCGGCGCGCATCGTGTGCAACGTGTCCCTGCCACGGAATCACAGGGCCGTGTCCATACCTCGGCATGTACGGTTGCGATTCTTCCAGAAGTGGATGTTGATACCACCGTGGAAATCAATCCTGCCGATTTACGTATTGATACCTATCGTGCATCAGGTGCGGGTGGTCAGCACATTAACAAAACCGATTCTGCGGTACGTATTACCCATATCCCATCAGGTGTGGTGGTGGAATGTCAGGAAGAGCGTTCACAGCATAAGAACAAAGCCAAAGCGATGGCGTTGTTAGTGTCGCGTCTGGAAAATGCCAAACGTGCAGCGGCCGATGCAGCAACCTCAGAAATGCGTCGTGATCTGGTCGGTTCAGGTGACCGTTCAGAGCGTATCCGGACTTATAACTATCCGCAAGGTCGTATGACCGACCACCGTATTAACCTGACTTTATATAAGTTAGATGCGATTATGGAAGGTGATTTAACCGAATTACTGGATAGCTTGCATCGTGAATATCAGGCCGATCAGCTGGCAATGCTTGCACAGGAAAATGGCGGCTAATGAATATTGCTCAAGCGTTAGAGATTAAAGGTGAAATTGATAGCTATGAGCGCCAAGAGGCGGCATGGCTACTTGAGCATCTTTTGGGGATTAACGCCTTAGAATTGAAACTACGCCTTGAGCAAGAATTGACGGACATGCAGGAGCAGGCTTTTCTGGAAGGACTGGCCCGTATCGAGCAGGGTGAACCACTGGCCTATGTCACCGGTTCACAGCCATTCTGGACCTTAGACCTGAAAGTGACGCATGATACTTTGGTACCGCGTCCAGATACTGAAATTCTTGTAGAAACGGTATTAAAGCTGCCGCTGGATCAACAGGCCAATATTGTTGATTTAGGTACGGGGACGGGTGCAATTGCGTTGGCACTGGCGAGTGAACGCCCACAGTGGCAGGTCATGGCGACTGATATTTATGCGCCAACTTTAGCGGTTGCGCAGGAAAATGCGCTTCGGCATGGTCTCATGCAGGTGAAATTTGCCTGTGGTGCCTGGTTTGAGGCACTTGATCAGCAGCAATTTGATTTAATTGTTTCAAATCCACCGTATATTGATCCAGAAGATGTGCATATGCAAAAGCTCAAGTCTGAACCCGAGCGTGCGCTGATTGCAGGTCATCATGGCATGGCAGATATTGAAACCATTATCCAGCAAGGCCAAGACTGGCTCAAACCAGAGGGCTGGATTGTGCTGGAACATGGTTATGACCAAGGTGAGGCTGTTCGTCAAATTTTTGAGCAGCAGGGTTTTGAGCAAATCCAGACCATCAAGGACTATGGCGGCAATGATCGGGTCAGTTTAGCCCAAAAGTCTGCTTAATCTTCTATATAGTGCTGTACGGCTTTTGCTAGAGTGGGATTGCCGTATTTTTCCAGTCCATCAACTACGCCTAAGGCATCGACTTTTTGCCGGTTCTGGCTGAGTTTAAATTTGCCCGTGATCCCGGTGATCTGAATTTCAATACCCACAACTCCTTGTAGTTGCTGAGTAATGTATTCGGCAGGTGCATCGGACATTTTCCATGGAACAGGCTGATTGGCTTCATGTGTCCGTGTCAGCTTTGCCAAAATGCCGCGTAATGCTCTTTCATCAGATAAGAAATTAATTTTACCTTTGACATGTACCACCTGATAGTTCCAGGTCGGTACATGCTGATGGTGCTGTTGTTTGCTGGGATACCAGTTCGGTGAAATATAACCCTGTTCACCGTGAAAGATAATCAGGACTTCTGTGCCATTGGGGATTTGCATGTGTAATGGATTATTTCTGGCAATGTGCGCAAGCAGTGTCGCCGTTTGATTTTGTTCATCTGGTATCAGCTTAAAAGGCAAATGATTGGCATCCAGACCTTCGCTACTGTGGCTGATAAGCGTTGCAAACGGATAATCCTGAATCAGTTGATAAAGTTTTTGATGGTCTTTTTCTTCAAATATTTCAGGAAGGTACATAGTTTGATTCCTTTTACTCATCGACGCGGTTACGTCTGTTTTTCTGCAAGGGTGAGCTTTTCCGGTAACTGCCCGGACTCACACCGCTCCACTTTTTAAAGGCACGATGAAAAGCGCTGGGATCATGAAAGTTCAGATCGTCGCTAATAGTCTGAATCGAGTCGTCTGTCTTGCTCAGTCGTTCAATGGCGATATCACAGCGTATGTCATTTTTAAGCTGCTGATAGCTGACACCTTCCTGTTTTAAACGACGCTGGATGGTTGCAGTCGACATGTTGAGCTGTTGGGCAATATCTTTCAGTTCTGCCCATTCTGAAGGTGCCTGCAGCAGTAATTGCCGGCGTATTTGCAGACTTAACGAATTTTCATTCTTGAAACGTACGATCAGGTTGTAAGGCGTATGTCTCAGAAAATCATTGAGCGCCTGTTTGTCTTTTTTGATTTTATGTTTTAGATAATGTGCATCAAATTCTATGCTGTTTTGTGCAGCATGAAACTGGATATTTTCACAGAAACGGACACGATAATCCTGTAGCTCAACAGGTGGATGGCATCTAAAGCTCATTTTATGAAAATGGATACGTTGATCGCTGAGCCAGCACATCAAGCTGTGAACCAGCATCAGAAAGGTTGAATAGGTAAACATCCGCTTCGGTTGTTCACGATCATGCAGGACCAGATAGGCCTTATTGCCTTTTTGAACCAGTTCGCCGCGAATATCGTCCAGAATCAGGGCTAAAAACTTGAGAATTTCTTTAATGGCCTGTTCCAGATTCTCTGTATTAAAGGCAAGTTTTGCCAGTAATTGATAGCTGCCTCGGCGCATGGGATGGGTATCCATGCCGAGAAACTCATCATTCATGCTTTCTGCCAGCTCCACCCATAATTGGGCACACTGGGTAACGGGAACGCGTGCTTTGCCTGAGCTTAACAGTTCAGCTGAAATGCCTGCCCGATTGGCAATACTGACAATATTTAAGCCGCGACTGGCAGCAACGCTTAATGCTTCCCGAATTAAAGCATTTGAAATTGTATCCTTGGCCGCATTAAGATCGGGATTGTGGTTTTTGGTCATAGGCACATGATATACAGGAGAATAAATAGATCGACTGCTCAAAAGTCGCATTCAATTTGCTACTTTTTGAAATTGTATCGGAAAAAAGTTGCCTTTAGGCTTGGTTATAAAAATTTATATCTTTAATTTGATAGGAAACGTAAATGAAAATTCAGGGAAAACATTTTGTTATTACAGGCGGTGGCTCTGGTCTAGGTGCAGCAACAGCTGAATATTTAGTTGAAAAGGGTGCGTCAGTCACCTTGGTCGACATGAATGTTGAAGCAGGAGAACAACAGGCACAGGCATTGGGAGCACAGGCAGAATTTGTAAAACTGGATGTGACCGATGAAGCTGCTGTGGAACAGTTTTTTAAAGATGTACTTGCCAAACATGGCAGTGTTTATGGCCTGATCAATTGCGCTGGCATTGGCCCCTCTGCAAAAGTTGTGGGTAAAGAGGGTGTGCATGATCTGGCGATGTTCTCGAAAACCTTACAGATTAATGTCACAGGGACATTTAATATGCTGCGCTTTGCAGCGGATGCCATGAGCAAGAATAGCGTTGCGGAAGGCGATGAAGATCGCGGGGTGATCGTCAATACAGCTTCGGTGGCTGCTTTTGACGGGCAAATCGGGCAAGCGGCCTATTCTGCTTCGAAAGGTGCTGTTGTCGCGATGACCTTGCCGATTGCACGTGAACTGGCCCGCCATGCCATACGGGTCATGACCATTGCACCGGGTATCATGGAAACCCCGATGTTAAAAGGTTTACCACAGAACGTACAGGATGCGTTGGGCCAAATGGTGCCGTACCCTTCACGTTTGGGACGTCCAGAAGAATTTGCACGCTTGGTGGCCCATATCGCCGAGAATTCATATCTGAATGGTGAGGTGATTCGTCTGGATGGAGCGATTCGTATGGCACCAAAATAAGCCTTGCTAAAAGTATTCAAACACGCCATAGAGCAGTTGTGGACTTCGCCTTCACAACTGTTTTTCTTTTTTCGCTCAAATTTTATATTGTCTGTGAACAGCTTTGCTTCTAAGGTAATAGACCGTGGCTTGATAAAAATAATCATACTAAAAGGATTGATATGACATATAGAGTGATTCTGTCCGCATGCTTGGGCCTATGTCTGAGCGGTTGTGTTGGCAATATGAATCCAACGGGTGGAAACTCAACACCGAATTATCCCTATTACAAAACCCGTGAAGCCCGTGTGGTGAAAAAAATTCTGGTCCCTGCGGGTACTACACTTGTGTATGACACCCAGTTTTTAAAGGAAGGTGAACAAGATAAGATCATGCCGGAAGATAAACTCACCGATATTCGTTTTCCGGAAGATCAACCCATGCGCTGGGGCGGAGTGCCTGTCAGCATGATTTCGAAATTCTTTAATTCAGAGATGCATGGTTTTTCTGTTTATGCCGACTTTCAACAACTGGATGCCAGTCAGCGCAGTCGATTTGCGCAATTGTGGCAGAGTTGCGATGATGATCTCGGGATTACTGTCAAAGACACCAGCGACTGGTCTTTTAACAAGGCCAATATTGCGGATGTAGAAAGTTGTAGTGTCAATTATCAACGTTATTTTAAGCATAACCAGAAACAGCAGCAGTTTCTGGATACCTTGTATCGTGAAATGATGAAAGCTGAATAAACAATACAGACAATGCTGAAAATCATTGCCTGAGCTTTTACTGATTATTTGGCTTTGACTTCATCACCAATCAAATAAAAGGTTCCGCCTGCAATATAGTGCAGACTACGTAATTCTTTTGCAGTGTCCTGAAAATACCAGTGTCCATCACGAAACACGCGAGAATCTGCCCAGGCTGCAACCACAGCGCCAATAAATAAATCGTGTGCTTGCTGGTTATGTGGCTCTGGAATGACTTTACATATCAACCATGCCAGACTACCTGTGACCAGCGGTACAGGAAAGGCGTCCTGATAAAACAGTTCGGTTTTGCAATCTGCCAGTTTGGTGGGCTGGTCAAATTTACTAATCGTACCGAGTTGATGCACCATATCAATTTGCGCGTAGCAGGGCACCTGTAGCGCAAAGTAGCCGCTTTGTTCAACCAGTTGGCGGGTCTTGGTGCTTTTATCAAGCACAACCGTGACCTTGGCTGGGCTAAATTCCAGTGCACATGCCCATGCTGCTGCCATGACATCCGTATCCTGCTCATGTTGCGCTGATACCAGTACGGTTGGGCCGTGGTTGAGTAGATGATAGGCTTTGGAAAGTTCCACGGCGGTAATATGTTGGGCACTCATACGCGATCCAGAAAGGAGATAACACGGATTATTGTTGCATAATCTCTAAGGGAATAAGGTTTATTTTTACGGTATTTATAACGTTAAACGCAATAAAAATGGAAGCGTGATTCAGATTTTCCGGTCTAGGACATTCAGAAAGACAATTCATTACCATACCTATCACGACTTATATTCTTATGCGGTAGTACAGATGAGCACAGCCCTTATTGCAGCTTTGCGCATGTACATTCATCGGAATTTTATCAATCGATCGTAATTTTGGCCTGAACTGTTATGATTTTGGCGCAGTTTGCTTTAGTCTAAAAATTAAACAATATACAAGGAGGGAAAATTTTACATTGTTTTTGTATGGTAGGAATGATTCCACATACAAAAGTATAGGACTAACACTTTGTAATAAAAATGAAAAATGCTCGGAGCAAAAACGTGAAAAAGAAATATTTAAATGCTATGGCTTTAATGGCAGGCATGTTTGTGAGTAGTGGTACCGTGGTTCACGCAGGTTTGTTTGATTTTCTATCACCCAAGGCCTCATGGCAAAACTGTAATGTGAACGGTTGCTCAGTCGGCGGTAGTACGAATGTCACTTCCAGTTATGCAAAAACCAAATATCCGATTTTGCTGGCGCATGGTATGGCCGGCTTCTCCGCGGTTGGCCCATTGCAATACTGGAACGGGATTACTGAAGATCTGGTTGGAAACGGGGCCAGTGTATTTGTGGCACAGCAAGCTTCTTTTAACTCATCGGAAGTACGTGGTGAACAGCTACTGTTACAGGCAAAACAGGTGCTGGCAATTACCGGTGCTGAAAAAATCAATTTAATTGGCCATAGTCATGGCTCACAGTCGGTTCGTTATGTGGCAAGCTTATTGCCGAATAAGATTGCTTCAGTAACAGCAGTAGGAGGTCCAACCAAAGGTTCAGATGTCGCTGATGTGGTCGATTCAGTAGTGAGATCACCTGTTGGTCCAGCACTTGCACCGGTTATTGCAGCAGGCGTAAATGCGTTCTTCTCATTGGTCGGTATTGGCTCTGGTCATTATTATGATCAGGATGCGCTTGCAGGGTTAAACTCACTGACCACCAAGGGTTCTGCAGACTTTAACCAGCGTTTCCCAGCAGGTGTACCCACCACAGCCTGTGGATCAGGTGCCGAACTGGTCAATGGTGTCCGTTATTATTCGTGGAGTGGTACCAGCCCGTTTACCAATGCGGCTGATCCGATGGACTATGCGTTAACGGCAACTTCTTTACTCATTTCAGGTGAAAATGATGGCTTGGTACCGCGTTGTTCGAGCCATTTAGGCACGGTTATTCGTGATAACTATGCATTTAACCATTTGGATGAGGTGAATCAGGTATTAGGTTTGGTCGGTTTCTTGCAAAATCCGGTTACGCCGTTCCGTGCACAAGCCAACCGTTTAAAAAATCAGGGGCTATAATCAATGCGCTAAAGGGGCATCTGTGCTCCTTTAGCCAGGATGATTTTAAAAAAGGATCAATAGAGCAAGGGATGATGAACGGTAATTTTTTAAATAATAAAACCATCAGTTTGTGTGTCATTATCGGTTTATTGCTGATATTGGCTTTGATTTACTGGATATTTAAACCAGATACTCAAGCGGTTCCACATCCTTTAGGGCAGCAGGCTCAACAACAGTCCGCACAAAGCAATATTGCAGGCGGTGCTACACAAGATCATCAAAAGGGAAAATTACCAGTTCTGGCGGCTTCATTACAAGGCACCGAAATTGACTGTCCAATTCAGGTGGATGCCAACGGTAAACTGATACTGACGGTTGGTATCCGTAGCTGTTTTGATTATTTCTTTTCTAGTCTGGGTGAAAAAACAGAAACTGAGCTGATCGCTGATATTCGTCAATATCTGACTGCGACATTACCAGATACGGCTTCAGGTTATGCCATTTATTTGTTGGATCAATATGTGGCGTACAGCCATACCCTCAAAAATTTAAAACGCAATGGTAATTTTAAGACTGGTGATATTGAGGGCTTTCAGAAAGTTCTTGATCAGATGTATAAAGTCCAGCAGCAGTTTTTTAATGCGGCTGAGATCAATGCCTTGTTTGGTAATGAACGTAAGCTGAACCAGTTTAATATTGAGCAGATGCGTATTCATGCCAATAAGAGCTTAACCGCACAGCAAAAAGCGGCTGAACTGGCAAAATTGATTGATCAACTTCCTACCACGATGGCGGATGGTGTTCGGGTTTCCATGCAATTTGCTGAATTACAGCAATTGACCCAGGAAATTCGTGACAAAGGTGGCTCTGCGCAAGAGCTACGCAATATGCGTGAAAGTTTATTGGGGCCAGAGGCTGCGGACCGTCTGGAAAAGGTTGATCAGGAAGAGGCTGGCTGGCAAACACAGGTCAATGGATATCTGGCTGAGCGTGACCAGATTTTAAAAAGTAATGCGAGTGATGCCAGTAAACAGCAGTCGATTAATCAGTTAAGAACCCAGTCTTTTGCCACCAAGGAAGAGTTATTAAGAGCGCAATCTTATGAAATGATGCATGATCGCAAATGAAATAGCTCGTTTGAATAACCTGTATTGAAATCAGCCATTCAAGATTGTGGTTTGAGGTTAGAGAGAATTTTATAGAGCCTAAAGCAGTTTAGGCCCTATACAAATAATAGGCTTAGTTAAGTTGGGCAGAATCAACATTCCATTTTATCTTTTATAGGAAAGTCATTCTAACGAGTATTTAAAAAGTCTTCGATCAGTTCGGCGGTCTGTTTCGGTTGCTCTAAATTAATATTATGGCCTACATTTTTAAAAGCAATAAATTTGGCTTTAGGATAGGCCGCTTGAAGTTTGTTTTGATGCTGGATGCCGAACAGTTGGTCCTGATCACCCCATAAGATCAACATTGGAGCAGACATCAGCTTCGCGGCATTGCTCAAATCTCCATATATAGCACCACTCAAGACACCTTTCCATACATGCAGCGGTACAACTGCACTTTCCTGACTTAATATTTCTTCAAGTTTTGAATCAATCGGATTGGGGTTCCATCTCCATTCCTGCATAAATTTCCCATGGGGATCAATCGGCGCTTGGAGAGGGTGAATATTGTCCCATAACCAATTACCTGGCCCATTTATTCCAATATTCAATGTAGAGGATATCAGGACGACTTTATTGACGCGCTCTGGATAAGCCGTAGCCAATACTTGAGTCGTTAAAGAACCTAATGAATGTCCAACAATATCGGCTTTGGCAATTTTTAATTTTTTAAGAAACAGGTTGGCATCACTGGCTAAATCTGTATAGGCATAACAGCATGCAGGCGCGTCAGATTGGCCATGGCCACGTAAATCAATCGCATAAATATGTCTGTTTTTGAGATAGGGCATGATTAAAGACCAGGTGCGGCTGCTGTCGGTATAGCCGTGTATGAATAATAACGGTTTACCGTCAGTGTTACCTGCTTCGATATAAGACAGGTTGATGCCATTATCGAGGTGTATTTTTTTCTTGGCATGTACCCATTGTTCTTGTGTAGGGATTGGAATTATTTTCGCACTGCAATCGAATGCCAAAAATAGCAAGATTAAAAAGGCAGTATTCCTAATTAAAGACATATATCGACTCCATGATGGTCTTAAAATGGTTCTTTATTACAGAAATTGAGAGGAGGCTTGTCAATTGGAGCAGTAGCGTTGAACTGGGATATCAGTTGTTTAAGATGGAATAATTCCGTGCCGGCTACAACTGGTTAGAGGAACACACAATAGTTTTCTATCTCTGTTAGGCCTTTGTTTTTAAATAACTAAATATGATTTTAAAAGAAGTGCGGCAAGTGGACATTAAGATGATTTACCCAGATGGTATAGCGAGGCGGTCCCAATTTTATCTACTTTAGTGCACGTGGAACAATGGAATGAACTGTTAATAAAAATGTATTTTGCAGTCATTAATCTTTTTAGTTGCATTAAGACAAGTAGAAATTAGTGAGATAAAAATAAAGCTGCGCCAACAGAAAACTGTTGGAGATAAAATTTACTACTTTCCTCCATCCTTCCATCGACTTAGAATCAGCATTCCCTTGAACAAAGAAGTACAGCCACGTGTCAGATCATTTAGAAAACGAATTTGAGCTAAGCAACGAGGAAATGCATCTCTATAGCCGTCAGATTTTACTGGATGGTTGGGATATTGAGGCACAAGAACGGTTAAAACTTGCCAATGTACTGATCATCGGCGCCGGAGGAATCGGCTGTACCAGTGCCGAACTGCTGGCACGTGCCGGGGTAGGTAAAATTACGATTATCGATGCGGATACCATTGAGATCAGTAATCTACAACGACAAATTGCTTTTACCTCTAATGATTTAGGCCAATACAAAGCTGAAATATTGGCAAAACATCTCCAAGCCATTAATCCACATATACAGGTCAATTATCAAAATATACGTTTCGATGCAACAAATGCGCATGAACTCGTACAGCATCAGGATGTAGTGTTAGATGGTTGTGATAATTTTACCACCCGTTATCTGGTCAATGCAGTGTGTAAAAAACATCAGGTCCCGTTAATTAGTGCTTCAGCCATTGGCTTTGAAGGGCAAATGTTTATGGTTGAGTCAGATTCAGCCTGTTATGAATGCTTATTTCCAAAGGAAGAGCATATCAATGAAGGACTACGCTGTGCCGAGTCTGGTGTATTAGCAACTACGCCTGTAATGATAGCGTCATTACAAGCACATCACACTTTGCTATTTTTAGGATTAGGTTTAACCCCACTGAAGCAAAAACTGTTGCTCTGGAATGGCCTAAACCTATCGCAACGTATTCTTAAATTTCAAAAAGATGTAAATTGTCCAGTTTGTCAGGCAACTTGATCGGTAAAATGAGCAAAATTTGCTAAACTAATGCCATCTGTGAGGCAAGAAAGATTATGAAAAGAAATATTTTATTCGATGGATTACGATCTGTTGCACGTATCGGTGAAACAGTGGTGGTTGCAGCACAAGCAGGTGTGAAATATGCAACTGAAAAACCAAGCAATGCCAAACTCATGCGTGAAACCTTTGAGTCGCTTGGTTCGACTTATATCAAGCTGGGTCAGTTCATTGCCAGTACGCCGTCTTTATTCCCGCGAGAATATGTGCAGGAGTTTCAGGGCTGTCTAGATCAAACTCCGACTTTACCGTTTAGCTATATTCAAAAGGTTCTGGCAGAAGAGTTCGAAGGTCGCAACCTCAATGAAATTTTCAGTTTTATTGATGAAAAACCATTGGCGTCTGCCTCAATTGCACAGGTGCATCCGGCCAGACTGGTCACCGGTGAAGACGTGGTTTTAAAAGTGCAGAAGCCGGGTGTGGAAACGATACTGTATACCGATCTGAATGTCGTGCACTGGGCAACCAAATTACTAGAAAAAGCCGTGCCAAAAATCAAGTTTGCATCGCTTTCCGAAATTGTGGATGAGATCAAGACACGCATGGTACGTGAAGTTGATTTTATTGAAGAAGCACAAAATCTGGATGACTTTATCCAGTACCTGAACATTTCAGGCAATCAGGCTGCGACTGCACCCAAAGTGTATCATCAGTTTTCGACCCGTCGTGTACTGACCATGCAGCGTTTATATGGTGTGCCATTAACCGACTTTGATGTGGTTAAGCAGTATGCTAAAGATCCTACCCAAGTCCTGATTACAGCCATGAATACCTGGTTTGGTAGCTTGATGTTGTGTAAGAGTTTCCATGCAGACTTACATGCTGGCAATCTGATGCTGCTGGAAGATGGTCGTATTGGCTTTATCGATTTCGGTATTGTCGGTCAGTTAAAGCCGGAAGTCTGGACGGCATGTATGGCCTTTATGGATGCGTTACAGCATACCAACTATGTGGCAATGGCTGATAATATGCTTAAGATGGGCATGACCCATCAGAAAATTGATACTCAGGAATTGGCAGATGATCTGGAGCGTTTGTTTAGTGGAGTATTACTGGCAGATCCGCAAGAAATTCTAAGTTCGAATCCGGCAGATCTGAATGACATCATGATGGATATGGTGGCTGTGGGTGAACGTCATGGCATCAAATTCCCGCGTGACTTCGCGTTATTATTCAAGCAAATGTTATATTTTGACCGTTTCATGCGTGTTCTCGCACCTTATACCGATATTTATGCTGACCAGCGTTTGAAAATGGTTCACAATATTGAACCTGCTTCGTTTTTAAAGCATTAATTTATTTATCGGTTCAATAGGTCATTATGGATGCCATTATCATTGAAGGGCTAAAGGTGGATACGGTCATTGGCTGTTTCAACTGGGAACGCCAGATTATTCAACCTTTAATGCTAGATCTCACCATTCATAATGATCTATCCCAGGCTGCACACTCGGATGAGCTGGAAGACACGCTCAACTATGCTCAAATTTGCGAGCTTGCAGCTCAAGTCATTCAAGAGGCGCAACCCAAACTGATTGAGCATGCCGCTCAACTGGTGCTTGAGTGTCTGTTCAGCACTTTTCCTTCGATCGAATCGATCACTATCACCATTCGCAAACCCGCCATTATTGCTCAAGCTAATGCAGTAGGAATTCGCCTTGAACGCAACAGAAACAATTTTTGCGCTCGCACTGGCGAGTAATCTTCAGCAGCAACAAAATTTCACTTTTGCTTATGAGCAGATTGCCCAGCTCGGTAGAGGGGTATTTTCTCCGATTTATGAAATTCCTTGTCGGGATGGAATCGGGGCAGATTACTGGAACTCGGCATGTCTGTTAAGCAGTCGACTCGGCATTGATGAAGTCATCGAATTGCTTAAAAGGCTGGAACAGCAATCGGGACGGATTCGTCCATCACACCAGATCACGCTGGATATTGATGTAATTGCCTGGGGAAAGGATTTAGACACTATGCAGTTTAATCCTAAGAAGTTACCGCTGGCGCTGGATGTGAAAATTCCTTTATTTGATTTATGGCCACATGCTGATTTAAGCTATGATCAAAAGATAAACTATCCTGTCATTACAATGTAATTTGTTTGAATGTAATCTCATAATAATTAGGACCATTGTTCATGAAAAGTATTTTAATTTTATCGGCTTTGACGGTATTACTTTCTGGTTGTGCAGCCATGAGTGTTGAGCAATGTAAAACGGCCAATTGGTTGAGTGTGGGTGAAAAAGATGGTTCGGCCGGGCATGAATCGCGTCTAGATAAGTATTATTCTTCTTGTCAAAAAGCCAATATTGTTCCCAATCAAAGCCTGTATGAAAAAGGCTATCAACAAGGTCTGGGCTATTACTGCCAGCCTGAGAATATCTTTAGTGAAGCCTTGGATGGACGGGGTGATTACAGGGTCTGTCCGGCGGAAAAGCGCCAGACTTTACGACCTTATTATCAGGCTGCCAATGAATATTATCTGGCTGACGCGGAATTCAGTCGCTCACAGAGTGAGATGAACCGTTACTTAAAGGAGCTGGAGCGTACTGATCTATCCTCTAAAGTCAGGGATGATTATAAGAAGCGTTTATATGATCTACGTATCAATAGCAGCAGTGTACAGTCGCGTTATCATAATGCAGTCCGCAATATGGAACGCTTTAAGGCTGAACATGGCCTGAATTAAGTTGCAAGCATCTTGCTCTCATACGCCTGTGATTTTAGTCACAGGCGTTTTGCTTTGTGAATTAAACATTTAAATTACAGACCCATGCCGAGATCAATGTTTAAATATTCAATTGAATCAACCGCAAGGGATGCAGCATGCACATCAAATTTATTACGGTTGGAGTGATGGCCTATGTAGTCATGAACTCCGCTTATGCCATTGATGCCAAATATAGAGAACAACTCGAACGTTCAGGCTGTACGCAAATCAGTGAAGCGCAAGGTTGTGACATCAATAAGACCGCAGAAGAAAATATCAAGGCTGGCTTTAGCATACCCGATGCAGTTGCAACGCCGGAACCTGCGGTCAATCAACCGCAATGGATTGCTGAAAGGTCAGATGGCTCGACCTTGGCAACCATCCGAATTGACCCGCAGCAACGTGTCTGGGTGAACGATACCCGAGTGGCAGCCACTCAGAAAAATGGTCAGTTTGAGTTTAGACAAGGCAAGATTAACTATACGATTTTTACTGATCTGGAAAAGCAGCCACAAAGTTTCTGGTCGGACCGTTATTCAACAGACAAAGGAAAAATTGTGTTTCGCTGATCTTTGAAGAAGCGTTTTTATGAAGATTTTAAAATAAAAAAGGGAATTACAAATACATAATTCCCTTGAATGATTTATAGATAATAACTGGTTTTTGTCATTAATTTTGAAATCGCGGTCATGGTAATCCGTACAGGCACTGGTAAATCCACACCACCTGCATTTAATGCGGTATCACGATGATGCAACTCATCTTCATTCATCTGCTCAAGGATTTTGCGGGAGCGGTCATCATGCGCTGGCAATTGCTGAATATGTTCCTGTAAGTGCTGGCTGACCTGACGTTCAGTCTCTGCAACAAAACCTAAACTGTATTTATCGCCTGCAATCCCTGCAATTGCACCCATGCCATAAGACAAGCCATACCAGATCGGGTTCAAGACACTGGTATGGCTATCCAGTTCTTTTAAACGATCTTCACACCAGGCCAGATGATCCTGTTCTTCAATCGCAGCCTGCTGCATTTCTTCACGCACATGGGGCAGTTTTGCAGTCAATGCCTGCCCGTGATAAAGCGCCTGGGCGCACACTTCGCCGCTATGGTTAACGCGCATCAAACCTGCAACATGGCGTGCATCGCTGACACACAACTGTGAAGGTTCATCGCTGGCTGGATTGGCGCGTTGGGCACTGGTCGCGCCCGGTACCAGACTACGTAAAGCCTGATCAAAAGAATTAATAACTTTATCGAGACCTGTGTATTGACGCATATATTAATCCTCTAGAGTATTGGGCGCATTTTGCAATAACGGTTTGAGTCGTTTTAATAACCAGAACGAAAAAATTGCGCTTAAAACAGCAGTAATAGTGAATAAGATTTTAATATCAATTTTTAAAATGCTTAAGATTAAAATTGAAAAAATTGCTGAAGAGACCATAAATACAGCATTCAGGATATTGTTTGCTGCTACCACACGCGCCCGATGAGAACGTGGAGAATAGGCCTGCATCATGGCATAAAGCGGTACGATATAAAAACCGCCGCTGATGCCCAATAAGGTCACAGCAAGCATCACATGATAATAGACTGCACCTTGTGTAAACATATCTTTTAACGTCAGCAGGTCACCTGTACGTTCAGGTACAAATGCCAGACTGGCAGCGAGATAAAGGGCAAAAACCGTCAGGCCAATTGCGCCATAGGGCACCATCTTGATATTGATCTCCGTACCGCCAATACGTCGGCATAACAGAGAGCCGACACCAATTCCGACCGAGAAGAAGGTTAACAGCAAACTGACCACATTTTCTGAAGCATGTAAATTTTGTTGTGTCAGTTGCGGAATCTGGGTCAGGTAGGTTGCACCATAGAACCAGTACCAAGAATTACCTAACAGAATCACAAACACAACCGGGATGCTTTTGGCATAGCCAATGGTCTGGAAACTGGTGCGGAAAAAGTTCCAGTCAATTTTTAAATCAGGCGCAGCAACTTTTTGCGGCAGGATAAAACGGCTACATAAATAGCCTAAGCAAGCAATAGTCACCACAGTTACGCTGATCCAAAGCAGGTTGCCTTCAGAAGAGGCAATTACCGCACCGCCAAGAATCATGCCCAGTAAAATCGCGATCGATGTACCTGACTGGAATAAGGCATTACCAGACATCAGCTCTTGTGGCTTTAAAATCTCAGGTAAAATGGCATATTTGATTGGCCCGAAACAGGTGGAATGCGTTCCCATCAAAAACAGCGCAAATAACAATAACCATAGATTGCCCATCAAGAAACCTGCAGTACCAATCAGCATAATGACGATTTCTAATATTTTAATGAAGCGAATCAGTTGGGAACGTTCATATTTATCCGCAATTTGCCCGGCTGTAGCTGAAAAGAAAAAGTAAGGCAGAATAAACAGTAGCGCTGCTAAATTATTTAAAGTACTGACTGGTGCGCTTTGTTGTTGTATCCAGCCATAAGTGATGACCAGTAAGAGCGCTTGTTTATAAACATTATCATTCAGTGCTCCAAAAAATTGCGTGAAAAACATCGGTGCAAACCGACGTGATGTCATTAAGCGCTCATCTTGTTTCATCGTGTGTTCACTTCATTGTGTTTTATAAAAAAATGTGACGAACTGTAAAAATGTGATGAAATGCATGTATGATATCCCTGTCTGATTGGATGAAAAATCAAAGATTTGAAGTTATTTCAGCCATCAAAAACGATAAATTAAAAAATAAGTTTAGAGTTCTACATGCCATCTAAATCGAAGTTTAAACAGTCAACACTGGTTCATTCTATGCATTTAATCTTTAAAATGCAGGGTTTTCCTAAACTTATTTGTAGCGGTTTCTTAATTAGTTCTTGTATATCAGTTGCTTGTGCACAAGAGCAAATTCCGGACTCGCCTGAAAATCAGACAGCGGATCAAACTGAGCCACAGGCAGATGCCGCAGCTGCACTGATGAAACAACGGCAAGCGCTTCTCAATAGCCCGGAGAATCCGTTGTCTGTGCAGGACAGTTTGTCTGCCTTAAAGCATCAGGAGCAGGCGGCCAACCAGATTGACGAGTTAAAACCGATTCAGCTCGACGATAATCTGGAAGATCTGCCGGTGATTCCGGTGGATCAAGGCATGGCCAATGAAATCTTCCGTGTAGCAGAAGATGCAAAAAATGAAGCAAAAAATTATCGTGAAAATACCGCCAAAACACCCGAAGTTTCGGTGAGCGATGTTTCTCAAACCGAACTGACCGAGATTAAAAGTGCACCCGTCAATATTGACAAGTTAATGCACGACATTCAGACCGACAGTAAAATTGTTGTTGAAGCCAACGAGACCGGCCGGACCTTACCTGAATTTCAGACCCAAACTGAGCAGGATGCTGAAAAAGAAGGTTTCTTTAAACGTATCTGGCATCGGTTCCGTCCAGAGAATTTGCTTAATCCAGATAAGGTGCCGCGTATTACCGCCGATGTGACAGGGGCACCACCTGTTCTGGCCGCAAATATCAAGGCCAAGTTATCCAGCTTTACCCAGGAATCTTTTGAAGAATTCAATGTCGCCTTACCGCAATTGCGTGCTTTAACCAATCAGGCAGCACAGGCTGTCGGTTATTACAATGCCACTTACACCTTTGTCAAAGAAAGTGACAACAAGGTCAAGGTAATTGTGGTGCCGAATGAACCGGTGAAAATCAAAGAACAGAATATCGAATTTACCGGTGCAGGGGCTAACATTCCGCAGTTCCAGGTCATCCGTTTGATTCCGGAACAAGACGAAGGTGATATTTTTAACCACGGCAAATATGAAGAGACCAAGAACAAAATTACCACAGTCGCTTCAGATAACGGTTATTTTGATGCGTTCTGGCGTTTGCATGACGTGAAGATCAGCCAGCCGGAAAAGACCGCCGATATTAATCTGAAATATGAAACCGGTGAGCGTTACAAACTCAAGAAAGTCGAATACCGGATGAGTGATCCGAGCAAGCCATTGCCTTTGACCCAAAAAGTGCTGGATAGTCTGGCACCGTGGAATGAAGATGATGATTATGCCTTCTGGCGTGTAAATGCTCTGGCAAATAATTTAACCAATACCCGTTATTTTAACTATACGCTGGTGGATACCATCAAGCCGGATGCTATCCAGCCTCCGCTGGAGTTGCCGCCTGATCTGCAAGCTTTGGTCGACCAGCAACGTATTGAACAGTCCCAGCTGTTAAATAGCCAGCAAAAGGCGGATCTTGCCCGCGCGAAAATTACCTCTGCTGAAGAAGTCACTCAGGATGTTGTAGACGAATCGCAATTCTCGGGGGCCGAACAGGCACAGACCTATTCGTTAGCCCGATCAATGCCGATGCCAACGCATGAGGATGATGACGAAACACGTCAGCAGCAGGAACAACAGGCGCGTATTGACCAGAAGATTCCTGTGGTGGTGACCTTAAATGCTGATCGTTTAAACAGTTTAGAGACTGGTATCGGTTATGGGACTGATACCGGTGCCCGTATCCGTACCCAGTACCGTCGTGCCATTGTCAATAAATATGGTCATTCTTTTGATGCCAACGTGGAAGTATCTGAAATCCGCCAGTCGATTGATGGCCGTTACAGTATTCCTTATAAGCACCCGTTAAATGACTATTTTAACCTTGTGGGTGGTTATGAGCGGGAAACGCGGGATGATATTGGTCCGGATGTTAACTTGCTAGTGGAATCTGCAGTACTGGGTGGTGAACGTGTCATCAAGAATCCGCTGGGTGACTGGCAACATACCTTCGGCCTGCGTTACCGTCTAGACCGTTTAACCAAAAAAGGCGATGTCGATATCGATGAGTTACCGGATGCCTTCAAGGTTTCCGGAATTGATTCGGAACAAGAGTCTTTACTGTTGGGATACGAAGCTTCTAAAACCAATAGTAATACCCGTTTGAATCCAACCCGAGGCTTTAAACAGACCTATAAAGTTGAACTGGGCACAGAATCGCTGCTGTCTGACGCCAATATGGCGATTGTGAGTGCCGGCTGGCGCTTTATTTATTCACTGGGTGAAAATGACAATCACCAGTTTGTCGGTCGTGGCGATGCCAGCTATATTTTTACCGATGACTTTAATAAAGTACCTTATAACTTGCGCTTCTTTACTGGTGGGGATCAGTCACTACGGGGCTTCGACTATAAGAGCTTATCACCAGAAGAAAATGGCTATAAATTGGGTGGACAGGCTTTAGGGGTTGGCTCGCTTGAATATAACTACCAGTTTAAAGATGGTTGGCGTGCAGCCGTGTTCTCGGATTTTGGTAATGCTTATGACAAACAATTTAGCAATCCAACAGAATATAGCGTGGGTGTCGGTATTCGCTGGAGATCACCAATTGGGCCAATTCGTCTCGATGTTGCTTCAGGTATTTCCAATGAGAATCATCCGATTCGATTGCATTTCTTTATTGGTCCACAACTTTAAAAACTTTTATTTAGCCTGCTAACGCGGCAAAACAATTTCAGGTTGATTATGACGGAAGTAGAACAGCAACTGACACCTCCCGCTGGACCAAGAAAAAAACGGCACATTGGTCGTAATATTGCGCTGATCGTGCTGATCATTCTTTTGTTATTGGTCAGTTCTTTAATTGTGATGATGTCTACCGATAAAGGTAGCCGCTTTCTACTGGATCGCGTATTGCAAAGCCAGAAAATTATTAAATATGAATATGAAGGCGGTAATCTGCTCAAGGGTATTATCCTGAAAAATATTCTGGTGCAGTTACAGGCGGTAGATGTTTCTTTAGATCGGGCGGATGTCTCTTTGGGTTGGCGCGCGATTCTAAATAAAGAAGTACATTTGAGTCATGCCGATGTCCGTAATCTGAAAATTATCAATAAGAAACCGCCTTCGGATGAACCTTTTGGATTCGAGCCGATCAAGCTGCCTTTTGTCTTACGGATTGATGAAGCCAGTCTGGATCATCTGCAAATCCAGACCGCAACTTCAAAAGTTGATTTTAACGATGTCTATCTGAAAGATGCCTTATGGTCTGAGACCAAGCTGGAGTTTGAAGACTCGCGCATGGATATGGGTTATCTCGCCGTCCAGAATGCTTCAGGTCATATGGATTTCAGTGGGAAATATCCTTTAAATGCCAAGGCTGATCTAATCATTCCTTCATTAAAAAGTCTGGATATCCAAACCATTAAGGTGGCAGCGCGCGGTTCTTTAGATACCTTAAGACTGGGGGTTGCGACCACCACTCCTGATCTGCTCACAGGTCGGGCGATTCTGCATCCGGTGCGTGAACATGTGCCGATGCAGGGCGAATTGTTCTTAAAAAATTATCATTTGCCTTTATTGAAAGACCAGAAGCTGTTTGCCAAAGATGGTGTGGTCAAGTTTAACGGCGATATACAAAAACTGATGTTAAATCTTGATACGGATTTAAAAGGTGAGCAGATTCCGGAAGGTAAATATACGGCACTGATGGATACCGATTTAACACATCAGTTAAATATCCGTGATTTAAATGGCCAGCTGATGAAAGGTGCTGTGAGCCTGAACGGTATTGTAAACTGGCATGAGCATGTCACCTGGGATCTGAAAGGGCGTCTGGACCATTTAGATCCTGAAAATACCACGGTACCGCAGATCGCACAGGACTTTTTACCGCCGAAACTGGATGCCAATATCAGTTCTTCAGGTTCCTTGCAAAAAGGTCTGGCGCTGACTGCTCAAGTGGCTTTTGACAAATATGAAAGCTGGGCACTCAAGCTGGATCAGGCCGAAGAAAAAAATAACAAAGCTCAGCCTATGTTGCTGGATATTTCATGGAAAGGCATTGATCGTGCCATGCCTTATATCGGCTGGTTGAGTAGTGAGGAAGGTCATACCAATGTGGCGTTAAAAGAGGGTCAACAGGATATTTATGTTGCGACCACGGTACGTCCGCATGAACAGGGTTTATTGCCAACGGGTAAATACGAAGCGCGTTTGGATTTAAAAGACAATCTGTTAAATGTCGAAAATTTCCGTTATCTGGCTGAAAAAGGCAGTTTGTCTGGTCAGGCCAAAGTAAAATTACCTACCGAAAAGCAGCAGCTGTCTTGGCAAGCGCGGCTTAAGGCACAAGATTTTAATCCGCAAACGGTTGCGGCAGCTGCACCGGTCAATATTCTAAATGGGGAAATCAAAGCCAATGGTTTTGCCAAACCGAATCAGCAAGTGATCAAGTTTGAACAGATTGATTTAAAAGGTCAGCTGGCACAGGCCAACCAGAAAGAAACCATTGCGCTGAAAGGTAAAAGTACTGCCGCTTTAATTTTCCATGATGAAAAAGCGGGTGGCGGATTCAAGAGCTTTGCCGTGGACTATGACGGTTCGCTTAACGCCTTAAATCAGGGGGATGGCTTATTAAAGATTAATGTAGCCGGAACGCCTGAATACATTAATATTAAAGAATTAAAACACGATGGTGTCGCAGGTAAGGTGTTTGCGACCGGGTCAGTGAATCTGAAAGACAAGCTGGGCTGGGATATTGATGCCTCACTGGTACGTTTCAAACCGCAATACTTTGTTTCTACGGTTAAAGGTGAAGTCTCCGGGCATGTGAAAACACAAGGGGTCTGGTCAGACAAGCTGAAACGGATTGATATTCGCCAGCTTAACGCAGCCGGTTTCATCAACAATAAGCCAGTTCGCGGTCGTGGTAATCTCAGCCTGTTACTTGATTCAAATCAGCAAGGTTTTTTACCGCAGCAATTTGAGGCCAACGACTTATTCCTGGCTTATGCACAGAACCAGTTACAGGCCACTGGCAATGCACAAAGCTTGAGAATTAAACTCAATGCCCCTGCATTATATGAGTTATATCCGGGCTTACGTGGTCGTGCCTATGGTAGCCTAAACGTCCAGTCACAACCGCGTTTAAGAGCAACCGCGAACATGGCGGTTGACAACTTTGCCTTTAATGATCTGGTCAGTATCAAGTCATTACGTGTACAAGGTGAACTGCCGACATCTGAAACCACTCCAACCCAGTTAACGGCGACATTAACCCAGTTACGTAACGGTAATCGTGAAATCCAGAATGCTACCGTAAATCTGGCCGGAACGCGTAAAGCGCATGTATTGAAGGTTGAAAGTAAAAACCGACAATCTAATTTCTATGTACAACTGGCGGGTGGTTTTAATCCAAATAATGACTGGTTAGGACTGGTGCAGAAAGGTAACTTTACCTCGCGTAATATCAGTCTGGTGCAAAACCAGAATGCGCCGATTATCTATACCGCAGCCCAACAGCAACTCTATATTGGGCAGCACTGCTGGCAAAGTTCAAACAGTCAGTTGTGTCTGGATCAGCCGGCCCGCATCAGTAAGGCCAAAGGTAATTTCTCGCTGATTACCAAAAATCTGGATCTAAAAGATTTTACTGCCTTTATGCCAGAGGGTTTGGCGGTTACAGGCCAGCTGAACGGTTATGCCAAAGCATCCTGGGCGAACGGCAGTCATCCAAAACTGGATGCGCGTTTAGTCACACGTAAAGGTGAGATTGGTCTGGCCGCGGATGATCCGCAAGATCCTGCCACGACAGTGACTTATGATGAATTGAGTCTGATAGCCAAAAGTATCAGCGAAGGCATGTTATTCCGTGTCGATATGAAGACACCGGATATCGGAACGGGATATGCCAATGTGATTATTGATCCATTCCAGAACAATATGCCGATGCGTGGTGAAGTGGCATTTGATGATGTACAGCTCAAAGTATTCAAGCCATTTATCAAGGATGTGCGTTCGATGGCGGGCACCTTGTCCTTGGCCGGAAAAGTTAATGGTACTTTGACCCAGCCACAGATTACCGGTGAGATGCGCTTGAAAAATGGTGCGATCAGCATGATTTCACTGCCAGTCAACTTAAGCAACATCCAGCTGTATTCATCGATTCGCCAAGACTATGCCACGATTGATGGTGCATTTAACAGCGGACAAGGTGTGGGTCGCTTAAAGGGTAACTTTGACTGGAAGAATGATCCACATTTAAACCTGACTTTGAAAGGCGATAATTTGCTGGTTCGTCAGGCGCCTATGATTACGGCTATTGTGAAGCCTGATCTGAGTCTGGATGTTTATCCATTTGACAAGCGTTTAAGTCTGAAAGGTACGGTGGATGTTCCGCGCGCGCGTATTTCCATGCCAGAAACCTCTGAAAGTGTTGTCAATCTTTCACCGGATGTGCGTGTAGTCCAACAGGGACAAGATTTGCTGGCTACATTGAAAGCGGCCAAACCTTGGGATATTCGTGCAGATATGACCGTGACACTTGGAAATCAGGTAATCTTCCAAGGCTTCGAAAGTACTATTCCACTGGTCGGACGTTTGCATTTATCACAACGTGGTCTAGAAACAGCCATGCGCGCCAACGGTGCGATTGGTGTCAGCCAGAAAGTGAAGATCGAAGCCTATGGTCAAAGCCTTGACCTGAATCGTGCGATTGCGCGTTTTAACGGACCGTTGGCGAACCCGACACTGGATATTGATGCCAATAAACCGGTTCAGGGCAGCATGGTCGGTGTCCGTGTGACAGGTACCGCAACCGTGCCGAATATTCAGATTTATAACGATGCTGGCTTATCTGAACAGGAAGCATTGAATGCCTTGCTGACTGGCCGTATTAATGAAGGTAACAGCGGTTTAAGTAATACTGAGGGCTTTAAGTCGGATGTAAACAATACCATTGCTGCCGCAGGGATCAGTATGGGCTTGGGTGGTACGCGTGCCTTGACCAACCAGATTGGCCGAACCTTCGGTTTAAGTGGTCTGGCGCTGGATGCACAGGGTACCGGCGATGATACGCAGGTCAGCCTGACAGGCTACATCACGCCAGATCTGTTTATTCGTTATGGTATTGGTGTATTTACCCCAGTGAACAAGTTGACCTTGCGTTATCAGATGAACCGCCGTTTATATCTGGAAGCAAGTCAGTCCTTAGAACGTGCAATTGACGTATTCTATAACTGGCGGTTCTAAGCTTTCTTTAAGCTAGGCTTAGAACAGGAAAGAGGAATTATTTCGCTGAAATAGTTCCTCTTTTTTTATGGGCTAAAATCACATCTGAAATCTTTAAGATCTGATCGTCACAAAGAAATAATGAGGACAGATCTATTAACAGTCTATGCCAATTTTTTAGAGGCTATGCTAAGGGTGATGCTGGAAATATAGGTTTCAAGTTATTGTTTTATTTTATAATTTAAAAATTTAATCCTGTCATTTAGGACGTTTTAGCCCTTGCTTCGAAATTAAAATCATTGTTCCGAATCGTGTTGATTTCTATAGTGGAATATATCAATCCACTTTTTGAGTGCATCTGTTGTGATGTTTGGCCAACTGCACAATAGAAGGATGTGCATGATAAGGAGGATTTGGAATGGGTGAATTTCTTAGGCGATTAGTAGTGTTGAGCATGATGTTTCTAAGAATATCGAGTTCTATAGGCACGATCGCTAAAAATAGTGTACGTATTTTATTGATCTTAATGGGGGTGACTTGGAGTACGTTAGCGTTAGCAGAGGGTGGATGTCCAGAGGGGCAATTTCCTCAGCAATATGGCATGACCATGGGCTGTACGACAATGAATGCTGGTGGTAATCAACCTGTAGCACCCGTTTGGGCAGATCGTTGGGGTGCGATTGCTTCTGATGGGAATGGTACTTACGGCATCGTCACTGATCTGACGAGTAAAAGAAAAGCAAGCAAAGCTGCTATTCAAACATGCAAGGATAGAGGTGGTGGTAACTGTGTTATCAGGCTTGCCTATTACAATCAATGTGCTGCGGTTGTTATGACAGATACTTGGTCAGGGTATGCAGGTGCACCAACTTTGGAAAACGCAATTGAAGATGGAAAAAAACGATGTACAGGGAGCAATACTGGTAGCTGTCGCGTTTATTGGTCTGGCTGCAGTATGCCAGTCCGTGTGAACTGATCACGTGATGACTTTTGTTCAGGAGAGATGAAATGAACAAATTTATAAAGCGATTAGTAGTGTTGAGCGTGATGTTTCTAAGGGCATCGAGTTCTATAGGTGTGATTGCTAAAAATAGTGTACGTATTTTATTGATCTTGATGGGGGTGACTTGGAGTACGTTAGCGTTAGCAGAGGGTGGCTGTCCAGAGGGTCAATTTCCTCAGCAATATGGCACGACCATGGGCTGTACGACAATGAATGCTGGAGGCAATCAACCTGTAGCACCCGTTTGGGCAGATCGCTGGGGAGCGATTGCCTTCGATGGCAGCAACGGAACAGTTGGCGTTGCTGCGGACACGCTAAGTATGAAGAAAGCGCAAAAAGTCGCTATACAAGACTGTCAAAAAAGAGGGGGAAGAGGATGCTCGATCAAAACGACTTATCACAATCAATGCGCAGTCGTAGTTACTGGTGATGGTGATGCTAATTTCTTAAATGCCCCGACAATTGAGCAGGCGACGAAGACTGGAATGGATTCATGTCGTGCTCGGAATGATACGAACTGTAGAGTTTACTACTCTGGCTGCAGCATGCCAGTCCGTGTGAACTGAATACAAAACTGCTTTAATCCGTTAAGGCAGTTTTTCTAAAAGACATTATTTTAGCAAATAAAAATATGATAGAATTTTTATAAGACATTGATAATAAATGAATTTAAGACATTTTTTGGAGGAAATACATGAAAACTGTCACTTTCGGTCAGCTTTGGGCAGTGCTTGGCTTGATACTGCTCAGTTCCACACTCCAAGTCAATGCCAAGGAATACTATAAATGGGTCGATGCCAAAGGCGTTACCACCTATTCAGCAACGCCACCACCTGCACAAAAAACCGAACCACAACTCGATCCGGTTAAGAACAACAACAATACCGCAGCACAGCAGTCAACTGCACCTAAAGAGCCAAAAGCGACCACGCTGACTGCAACTCCAGCAACGACATCCAAACTTGTAAACAATGCCACAGCCAGCAATCTGACGGCAGCAAGTGGAGTCCTGATTCCCGTAAAAAATTGCAATGGCGTAAGGTGCTGGGATACAAAAGGCAAGTCTTATAATTTAGTGGCGGGCACGACTTATCTTTCAGCACATGGAGGGAAGTGTCAAAAGATCGCCAATAACATGCAATGTAATAAATGATTTGTATGTTTTTATTACGGAAAGCAAGCTTTTAGCTGCTTCCTTTTTGCAAAATAAACAAGTTTCAGTATGATGGTGGGCATCAAATTAGCCGCAGTATGAAGATGAAAAAAGTTTTGTTGATTGCACTAGGTTTAGTTTTGGCTGGTTGTGCTGAGAAAAAGCCGTTAACACCTGAAGAACAATGGCACGGTTATTGTGTCAGTGTCGGGAATGCTGCGCGCTCAATCACTTTAGATCGTCAAAATGGAATTGACCAGAAGCAGGCAACGGAACATGCGGGCAAAATTGAAGATGAAATGACACGTAAGTTTATCTTTAATATTCTGGATAAAGTTTATGCAATTCCGGTTGATGAACTGAAAAAAGATCCAGAAGCATTACGTGAAAATTTAAAGAAAAAATTTATGGACGAATGCTTGGCTACACCACATGACAAGCTACCGAACTATAAACTTTTTTAATGTGTTCATAAAAAAGACAACATCGTTTGTCTTTTTTTATAGATGTAATTTATTGTTTTATTAGACATTAACCTTAGACCAAAGCGGTATTTAAAAGAGGGGATCATTTCGCTATAAAATAATGGACATCACGTAGAAATACGGTAGTTGCATTAACATTTGACGCGAAGTCTAGTAAAATTTTGCTGTCCACATTGCTTGTAAAGCTTGTACAAAGCTGGAACTTACAAGTAATTTTTTAAAAAAGAGGAATAACACTGTGCTAGAAGCTTACCGCCAACACGTTGAAGAACGTGCCGCACTCGGAGTCCCACCGAAGCCGCTTGATGATGCTCAAACTGCTGAACTTGTAGCCCTATTAAAAAATCCACCAGCAGGTGAAGAAGCATACCTGGTCGATTTGCTAGAAAACCGTGTTCCAGCAGGTGTTGACCAAGCTGCATATGTAAAAGCTGCTTTCTTAGCTGCCGTTGCAAAAGGCGAAGCAACCTCTCCACTCGTAACCAAAGAGCGCGCAGTATACTTACTCGGTACGATGCTTGGTGGTTATAACGTAGCGCCACTTGTTGAGCTTCTTGATAATGCTGAACTTGCTGAGCTTGCTGCTGAAGCGTTAAAGAAAACACTTCTTGTCTTTGATGCATTCCATGACGTAGCAGACAAAGCCAAAGCAGGTAATGCTGCAGCTAAAGCTGTTTTACAATCTTGGGCTGATGCTGAATGGTTCACAAGCCGTCCAGACGTTCCTGAAGAAATCAAAATCACTGTGTTCAAAGTAACTGGTGAGACCAATACCGATGACTTGTCTCCAGCTCAAGACGCTTGGAGCCGTCCGGACATCCCGTTACACGCAAACGCTATGTTGAAAAACGAGCGTGATGGTATCAACCCTGAAAAACCAGGTGAAGTTGGTCCATTAAGCCAAATTAAAGAACTTATCGCGAAAGGCAACCAGGTTGCTTACGTAGGTGACGTTGTTGGTACAGGTTCTTCTCGTAAGTCTGCAACTAACTCGGTTCTTTGGTTCTTCGGTGACGAACTTCCACACATTCCAAACAAAAAAGACGGTGGTGTGTGCTTAGGTTCTAAAATCGCACCAATTTTCTTCAATACAATGGAAGATGCAGGTGCATTACCTGTAGAAATCGACGTTGCCAACATGAACATGGGCGACGAAGTTGTATTGAAAATTGATCACGCTGCTGCAAAAGTAACTGCATTCAAAGACGGCGCTCAAATTTCAGAAGCAGACCTTAAAACACCTGTACTTTTAGACGAAGTACGTGCGGGTGGTCGTATTAACCTGATCATTGGTCGTGGTTTAACTGCGAAAGCACGTGAAGAATTAGGTCTTGCACCTTCTACATTGTTCCGTACTCCAGTACAACCTGCTGACACTGGCAAAGGTTTCACCCAAGCTCAGAAAATGGTTGGCCGTGCATGTGGTTTACCGGAAGGTCAAGGTATCCGTCCAGGAACTTACTGCGAACCTAAGATGACAACTGTTGGTTCTCAAGATACAACTGGTCCTATGACTCGTGACGAGTTAAAAGACTTGGCGTGCTTGGGCTTCTCGTCTGACTTGGTGATGCAGTCTTTCTGTCACACTGCTGCGTATCCAAAACCGGTTGACGTAACAACGCACCATACATTACCTGACTTCAT
>PJTY01000099.1_pt1 | contig 71108 bp, 55 predicted proteins | sample 1512121 | NCBI WGS metagenome assembly PJTY01 (sample SAMN08177680, study PRJNA422409) | Soil metagenome, whole genome shotgun sequencing project. | isolation source: Soil enriched (2) on filter paper: alkali lignin treatment | place: USA: Madison | collected 2015-01-15 | reverse complement strand
GCGCAACTGCACGAGCACGCTGCGAACCCCGTATCCCGCCGTCGCGAAGAAAGCCCCGGTCAGCACCAGCGGCACGTCGTGGGAGACGAGCAGCGCCGAGACGGTCAGCAGCGTGACCGGGATCATCAGCGGACTGCCCGCCTTGACGACCAGCGCAAATCGCCGGGACACCGCAGGCACCAGGAACCGAGGCGATCCCGCCGCCGCCAGCGCGAGGAACAGGAAGGGCAGGTCGACCAGAAGGTCCGGCCAATGGCCGAACTCGGTATCCGATTCGACATGGTTTATATAGGCCGCGACCAGCATATAGAGGCCCGCGTAGACGGTCAGCACCCGCAGGAACCGGCTTTGCGCGGCATCGGTGCAGGCGGCGAGGCGGATGGCGGCGAAGACCAGGATATAGATGTTCTCGATGTCGAACATCAGCCGCAGTGCGACCGCCCCCGCCACAGCCGTCCCGGTCATCGTCGACATGATCGAGACGTATCGGAAGAACACGTAGCCCAGCGCCGCCGCGAGCAGCGCGTCCACCACGCGGACGTACCACGCTTCCTCGGCCGGGCTGGTGAGGGCGAAGATGATCGGCACGCCGTAGAGCACGTAGAGCAGCATGCTCAGGCTCAGTTCGCTTTCGACCTCCAGCGCCATCAGCCCGAGCACGGTGGCGGCCATGCCAGCCGCCCAGAGCAGCATGGCGGCGGCCAGCGGCAACCAGCCTTCCCATCCGTCCCGCTTCGCCCGCAGCATGCACAGGATGCCCGCCATCACCGGGGTGCCGATCAGGAAAACGAAGGTCCCGGGAGCCGCTGCCGGTCCCGCCAGCAGGACGAGACCGTGCACCGCAAACACGAGCAAGGCCGCCGGGGCCACGAACCTGGCCGTGGCGCCCTCTCCCCCCGCCGATTGAAGACCGGTATCGACTTTCATGGCCTTACCCACGCTGACCGCAATCAGCTAAGACCCTAGATCCCAAAGGTTAAGCCATTGCTGCGCGTTGGATGACGGGGCAGCGTTATGCGCCGGTGAGCGGCGTCCACTTCCGGTCCGATGCCGCATCGGCGATGACGCTCTCCACGAAGGCCATCGTGCGCAGCCCATCCCCAACCGAGGGGAACGTGCCTGCCGTGTCCTCACCGGCAATGCGCTGGGCGAAGGCGCGGTAGAGGTTGGCGAAAGCCTCGATATAGCCTTCCGGATGCCCCGCAGGCGTGCGCAGGCGGCGCAAGGTGGACTCGCCAAGCCCCGGCCCGCCCGCGCGGACGATCTCGGTAGGGCGATCCAGCCAGCGCAGAATCAGGCTGTTCGGCTCCATCTGCGACCATTCAAGCCCGCCGTGCTCGCCGTGGATGCGCAGCTTCAACCCGTTCTCGTCCCCGGCCGCGACCTGGGTGGCGTTGAGCACGCCGCGCGCGCCGTGGTCGAGGCGGAGCAGCACGCTGACATCGTCGTCCAGCCTGCGGCCGGGCACATGGGTCGCAAGGTCCGCGCAGAGTTCCTGCACCCGCAGCCCCGAGACATGTTCGGCAAGGTGGAAGGCATGCGTGCCGATATCGCCGAGACAGCCGCCAAGCCCGGCGCGCGCGGGATCGGTCCGCCATTCCGCCTGTTTGTTGCCGTTCCGGTCAATCGGCTGGCTGAGCCAGCCCTGCGAATATTCGACCTGGACCAGCCGGACCTTGCCGAAATCGCCGCGCGCCACCCGGGCGCGGGCCTCTTCCACCAGCGGATAGCCGCTATAGGTGAAGGCCAGCGCAAAGTGGCGGCCGGAACGCTCCGCAGCCTGCGCGATCGCTTCGGCCTCCGCCATGTTCAGCGCCATCGGCTTTTCGCAGAAGACGTGGAAACCGGCGTCCAGTGCGGCGATCGCCATGGGGGCGTGGAGGTGGTTGGGGGTGACGATCGACACCGCATCCACCCGCTCTCCTTCCGGCAGGACCGCTTCCGCCGCCAGCAGGGCCTCCAGCGAGGCATAAGTGCGATCCGGCGCAATACCCAGCCCTTCGCCCGAGCGGCGATTGCGTTCGGGATCGCTGCTGAAGGCCCCGGCCACCAGTCGCCAGTCGCCATCCAGAGCCGCCGCCGCACGGTGGATCGCGCCGATGAAGGCGCCCTCGCCGCCCCCGACCATGGCCAGACGCAAGGTCCGTGTCATCACCCTCTCCTTTTTCTTCGCTTTCGATAAGCCGCTTATTTCAGGCCTTGATCCGATATGATTTACCGGTAAACGTAAGGCAACGAGAAAAAATGCAACAATAAATAAGACGGAGAGTCGAGGATGCGCATGACAGCAAGCCTCTGCCTGACACCGATCGTCGCTGCCGCGGCGATGTTCACCGTGCCCTTCACGGTTCAGACTGCCATGGCACAGGCAGCGCCTTCCGCGTTCAATGCCTGCCGTGCCTGCCACAGCGTTGAAAAGGGCGGCAAGAACGGCATCGGCCCCAACCTGAACGGCGTCGCCGGCAGGCAGTCGGCCTCGGCCCCCGGCTTCAACTATTCACCGGCACTCAAAGGCGCCAAGCTGCGCTGGGACGATCAGAGCCTCGACACGTTCCTGACGGCACCCGCAAAGAAGGTGCCCGGCACCCGCATGCCGATCGGCACGCCGGACCCGGCCAAGCGCGCGGCGATCATCGCCTATCTCAAGAGCCTGAAATGACGGAACGAAAGGCCATGCGCGGCCCGGCAGTCTTTCTGGCCCAGTTCATGGGCGACGCGGCTCCGTTCGACACCCTGGACAATGCCGCGCGCTGGATGGCCGAGGCCGGCTACAAAGGCATCCAGGTGCCGAGCAACGATCCCCGCTGCATGGATCTGGCCCTGGCGGCCGAAAGCCAGGACTACTGCGACGAACTGGCGGGACGGTGCCGCGAGGCGGGCGTCGAGATCACCGAACTGTCCACGCATCTTCAAGGCCAGCTGGTCGCGGTCCACCCCGCCTACGATGCGGCGTTCGACAATTTCGCCCCGCCCGAACTGCGCGGCAAGCCCGCCAAACGGCAGGCCTGGGCCGTCGAACAGCTCAAGCTCGCCGCCAAGGCCAGTCGCCGCCTGGGACTGACTGCACATGCGACGTTTTCCGGCGCTCTCGCCTGGCCCTTCGTCTACCCCTGGCCGCAGCGTCCGACGGGTCTGGTAGAAGAGGCCTTCGCGGAACTGGGACGTCGCTGGCGGCCCATCCTCGATGCTTTCGAGGAACAGGGCGTCGATCTCTGCTACGAACTTCATCCAGGCGAGGATCTGCACGACGGCTTGACCTTCGAGCGGTTCCTCGATGCCGTGGGCGGCCATGCGCGGGCCAATATCCTCTACGATCCCAGCCATTTCGTGTTGCAGGCGATGGACTATCTCCAGTTCATCGACATCTATCACGACCGCATCAAGATGTTCCACGTCAAGGATGCGGAGTTCACCCCCACCGGGCGGGCGGGCGTCTACGGCGGCTATGCCGACTGGGTCGATCGTCCCGGCCGCTTCCGTTCGCTGGGTGACGGCCAGGTCGACTTCACCGGCATCTTCTCGCGCCTGACCCAGTACGGATACGCAGGCTGGGCGGTGCTGGAATGGGAATGCTGCCTGAAGCATCCCGAGGACGGCGCCCGCGAAGGCGCGCCCTTCATCGAAGCGCACATGATTCGCCGTCCGGAACGCGCGTTCGACGATTTTGCGGGAGGCGGCGACCCCGCCGACAATCGCCGCTGGTTGGGGCTGTCCTGACAGCAAGACAAGAATGACCCCGACAACAGATAACACGCGGGGCAAACGGGTAGAGGATCGGGCATGACGGGCATAAACCGGCAAAGACTGTTCTGGCTGAGCGTCCTGGCGCTGTTTACAGCGTCGATGAGCGCATCCCTGCGCGCCGCCGTGGCGAGCAGCCTCAAGGCGGAGTGGATCGATCCCATTGCACCGATCGCCGCCGGGGAAATGATCGGCGCGGCGCTGGGTTCCGCTTTCCTCGGCTTTTCGATCACCGTCTTCGTGGTCAGCGCGGTGCTGGACCGGATCGGCATCCGCCGCGTCCTGATCGGCTGCGGCGTGGCCTTCCTGATCGGCACGACGCTGATCGTGGGCGCGGGCCTGTTCGCCACCGGCATGACCGTCTACCATCTGGTCTGGCTGGGCATGCTGCTGAGCGGCATCGGCTGGGGCTTCGCCGAAGCCTCGATCAACCCGCTGACCGCGCGCCTCTATCCCGAAGACACCACGCACCGCCTGAACGTCCTCCACGCCTGGTATCCGGGCGGACTGATCGTCGGCGGTCTTGCCGGGGTGTTCCTGGCGCCGCTGCTGCCCTGGCAGGCGATCATGGCGCTGGTCTACCTCCCCGCCGTCTTCGTCATCCTGATCGGCGCGACGACCCAGTTCCCGGAACCTCCCGCTGCCGCCGGTAGCCGGGCCATGAAGGACATGATGCTGGAAGTGGTGCGCCGCCCCAGCTTCTTCGTATGGTTCGGCGCCATGTTCCTGACCGCCTCCTCGGAACTGGCGCCCGGCCAGTGGATCGACGTCGCGCTCAGCAACCGGGTCGGCATGCGCGGCATCCTGCTGCTGGTCTACGTCAGTGCGCTGATGTTCGTGTTCCGCCACTTCGCCGGACGGATCGCCGGGCGCCTGTCCAATCCGGGCCTGCTCTGGGTTTCGAGCCTGCTGGCCGCGATCGGCCTGTTCCTGCTGTCGCAGGCGCAGTCGCCGGTTTCCGCGATCCTCGCCTCGACCGTCTGGGGCCTCGGCGTCTGCGCCATGTGGCCGACGATGCTGGCCTCCGTCGCCGAGCGCTATCCGCGCGGCGACTCCTGGGCGCTGGGTCTGGTCGGATCGGCGGGAGCGCTGGCGAGCTTCTTCGTATTGCCGCGCCTCGGCGAGATGTTCGATCAGGCGAAAGTCGAGATCGCAGGCGGACCGCAAGCCTTCACCCGGTTGAGCGGCGCCGCGCTGCGGGCCGTGGAAGACGCCGCCGCCTCGCAGTCCTTCGCGCGGCTGACTTTCGTGCCGCTGACGCTGCTCATCGTGTTCGGGGCGGTCTGGCTGGCCGAAAGACGCGCCGCCCGCCCCAGCGCTCCCGTCGCGGAGGGCGCGGCATGAGCCTGACCCGTCGCTCCGTAATCGCCAGCGGTCTTGTCGCAGCCACCGCGCCCGCCCTCTCCGCAGCGACCGGGAAGAACGGCTCCAATGCCGCGCATTTCTCGCTCGGTTACGCCCCGCACGAAGGCAGCTTCGCCAGCCGGGGCGGTCTGCTCGAACAGATCGCCTTCGCCGCCGACCAGGGCTTCCGCGCCTGGGAGGACAACGAGGCGCGCAATCGGCCGGTAGAACAGCAGGAGGCCATGGCCCGCGCCCTGTCGCAGCGGGGCATGACGATGGGTGTCTTCGTCGCCAGCATGCCGAAGTGGTCCGATTTCCGGCCCGTGCTCGGCGGCAACGACGATGGCGACCGGGAAGCCTTCCTGGCCGATATCCGCACCTCGATCGAGGTCGCAAAGCGCCTGAATGCAAAGCACATGACGGTCGTGACCGGCTTCATGGACCGCAAGGTGCCCGAAGCAATTCAGACCGGGCGGATCATCGACTGCATGCGCCGCGCCGGAGAGATCGTTGCTCCGCACGGTCTGGCGCTGGTGATGGAGCCGCTCAACACGCGGACCAACCATCCCGGCGTGTTCATGCAGTCGATCGCGCAGGGCTATGCCGTCGCGCGGGGGGCCGACAGCCCCGGCGTCAAGGTTCTGGCCGACGTCTATCACGAGCAGATCCAGTCCGGGAACCTGATCCCGACGCTCGACGCCTGCTGGGCCGAGATCGGCTATATCCAGTTCGGCGACAATCCCGGCCGCAAGGAACCGGGCACCGGCGAAATCAACTACGCCAACATCGTCCGCTGGCTGCGCGCCCGTAACTATGCCGGGGTCATCGGCATGGAACACGGCAACTCGCTGGCCGGACGCGCAGGCGAAGAGCGGCTGATCGCCGCCTATCGGGCCATCGACAGAACATAAGCAAGGGGAGCGAGAGGATGAAGATCATCCCAATCGGCGTGCTGGCGGCCGTCACTATCGGCGCCTGCTCATTGGTCGAAGCGCAGGACAAGCCGGGTTTCAAGGACACGCCGATGCTGCCGGGCGGCCAATGGCACGTCCATGATCCGGACCGACCGGCACCTGCCGTCATCACGCCCGCGCCTGTTCGGGACGGCGCGCCCGGCGGCGCGCCATCGGATGCCGTCGTGCTGTTCTCCGGCACCTCGCTCGACGCCTGGCGCGGCGAGCGAGGTCCGTGGACGGTCGAGAACGGCGTGATGACCGTTCCGCCCCGAGCGCAGAGCGGCGGCGAGAACAACCTGATCTCGAAGCAGGAATTCGGCGACGTCCAGCTCCATCTGGAATTCCGCTCCCCCAATCCGCCCGAGAAGAGTTCGCAGGACCGGGGCAACAGCGGCATCTGGTTCATGCAGCGCTACGAGGTCCAGATCCTCGACAGCTATGAGAACCCGACTTACGCCGACGGGACCGTGGGCGCGGTCTATGCCTGGAAGCCGCCGCTGGTGAATCCCTCCCGCCCGCCGGGAGAATGGCAGAGCTACGATATCGTGTTCGAACGCCCGCGCTTCGACGCGAAAGGCGGTCTGGTCCGTCCCGCCTATGTCACGGTGCTGCTGAACGGGGTGCTGGTGCAGAACCATCAGGCCATGCTGGGCACCACGGCCTGGCGCAAGGTCGCCGCGTATCAGGCGCACGGCGACAAGGCCCCGATCCAGTTGCAGGACCACAACTCGCCGGTTTCCTTCCGCAATATCTGGGTTCGGCCCCTCCCCGAAGAGGCCATTGCCCAGGACCTGAAAGGGGTACAACGATAATGGATCGCAGAAATGCGCTTGGCGGCATGCTCGCCCTGTTCGGCGCCCAGGTCTTCGCTCCGCTCGCCCGCGCCGCAGGGCTCACGGCGCCTCCGGCTATTGATCAAGGCGTGCCCCGTCTCCAGGTCTTCACGCCGGACCAGCGGGCGCTGATGACCGCCCTTTGCGAGCGGGTGATTCCCACCACCGACACCCCCGGCGCCATCGCAGCAGGCGTTCCCGCTTACGTCGAGAAACTGCTGGCCGACTGGGCTTTGGCGGAAGACCGCCTGCCGATCCTGTCCGGTCTGGCGGAAATCGATGCCCGCAGCCGGCAGGACTACAAGGTCCCCGCCGTCCAGGCGAAGCCGGAGCAGCAGGACGCCCTGCTGACCCTGGCGATGAACGACCAGATTCCCGATGGCGAGGAGTTCTTCAAGGCGTTCCGGCAGATGGTGATCGTCGGTTACTACACCTCCGAGATCGGCATGACGCAGGAGCGCGAATACCTGCCCGTCCCAGGCGAATATAACGGCGCCTTCCCCTATTCTCAGGTCAACAAGGTCTATTCGGCATGATCCTCAATCGTCGTTCCCTGATGCTGGGCGCCGGCGGCGTCGCCGCGCTCGCCACGCAGCCCCTTATCGCCGGTCTCGCCCGCGCCGCGCAGCTCCGCAGCATCGGACTGCAACTCTACACGGTGCGCGAACTCTTCACGGCGGATCCCGTCGCCACGCTCGAGAAAGTGGCGAAGATCGGGTATCGTGAAGTCGAATACGGCGGCGGCGGCTACGATACCATGGACCATGCGCTGCTGCGCAAGACCATGGACCGGCTCGGTCTGAAGGCGCCGTCCATCCATCTCGGCTACGATGCCCTGCTGGACAAGTTCGACGCCAGCGTCGCCATGGCCAAGACCCTGGGCGCGGACACGATCGTCCTGCCCTACATGGTCGACAAGTACCGCAATGCCGCGGCATGGGATGCCGCGCTGGTCAATATCAACCGCTTCGGCGAGCAGTTGAAGGCAGTCGGCCTCGGCTTCGCCTATCACAACCACGACTTCGAATTCACCGTGAAGCCGGACGGCGTCAGCCTGTTCGACCGCCTGGTGAAAGCCTGCAATCCCGCGTTCGTGAAGATCGAACTCGACCTCTACTGGGCGATCTATGCCGGCCAGGACCCTGAAGCCCTGATCCGCAGCCTGGCCGGGCGCATCTATGCCTATCACGTCAAGGACATGCGCCCCGATCGCAGCATGACTTCCGTGGGTCTCGGCACGATCGACTTCGCCTCGATCTTCAAGCTCAACGGCCTGGCCGGAGCGCGGCACTTCTATGTCGAGAACGACCAGTCGCCGGCGCCCTATCTGCCGGACATCACCAAGAGCTTCCAGACGCTCAACACCCTCAAGTTCTGATTTTCCGAGTCATCAGGTGTTTCCACCTGATTAGAAAGCATTCGAGGGAGAGGATCACGATGGCTACTACGGACAGGTTCGATGCGATCGTCATCGGCTCGGGCATCAGCGGAGGCTGGGCCGCCAAGGAACTGACCGAAAAGGGACTGCGCGTGCTGATGCTCGATCGCGGTCACATGGTCGAGCACGTCGACGACTATACCTATGACGGCAAGCCCGCCTACGAAGTGCCCGCGCGCAACATCATGCCCGACACGCTGCGCGACAGCGACTACTTCATCGCCCAGCACGGCTATGTCGCGCCCAGCAACCAGGCCTTCTACAACAACGACCGGCTGAACCCCTACGACTACGGCGAAGGCAGCAAGTTCTACTGGATCCGTCCGGCCGCCGTCGGCGGCAAGTCGCTGATCTGGGGGCGGTGGAGCTTCCGCTGGAGCGCCGCCGATTTCGAGGCCAACAAGCGCGACGGCATCGGCGGCGAATGGCCGATCGGCTATGACGATCTCGCGCCCTGGTACAGCTATGTCGAGAAGTACATCGGCGTATCGGGATCGCGCGAGAACCTCGATTATCTGCCGGACAGCGAATTCCAGCCGCCGATGCCGATGAACATCGCCGAAAAGTGGATGAAGCAGCGGCTGGAAACGGCCTTCCCGGGCCGCAAGATGATCAATGCGCGCCTGTCCAACATGACCGAGGACAAGCCCGAGCAGAACCGTTCCAAGTGCCAGCTGCGCAACCAGTGCGGCAACGGCTGCTCGTTCGGCGCCTATTTCTCGACGCAGGCCGTCACCCTGCCCGCCGCGCGCGCAACGGGTCGCCTGACACTGCGCAGCGATGCGGTGGTCACCAATCTCGAATACGATCCGGCGACGAAGAAAGTCACCGGCGTCCGTTTCGTCGATGCCAAGACCGGGCAGGCCGAAGTGGTGCGCGCCCGGGTCGTCTTCCTGAACGCCTCGACGCTGGGATCGGTGCAGATCCTCATGAACTCGCGCGCGGAGGGCAGCGAGCGCAGCCATTTCGACACCAGCGGAACCCTGGGCCGCTACGTGATGGACCATATCTTCCGCGTCGGCGTGAAGGGCGACATTCCCGGCATGGAGGAATTCATCGAATATGGCCGCCGCCCCGGCGCCATCTACGTTCCGCGCTTCCGCAACAACGACCGGGACGAAGACCTCGGCTTCCGGCGCGGCTACGGCTATCAGGGCGGCGCCTATCGCGAACCGTCCAAGCCGGTCGGCTTCGGCGCTTCGATGAAGGAAGGCATGCGCCGCTACAGCGGCTGGAAGTTCCAGATGGGTGCTTTCGGCGAATGCCTGCCCTATGAGGACAACCGCGTCACCCTGAACCCGAACAAGGCGGACCGCTTCGGCCTGCCGCTGATGCGCTTCGACGTCACTTTCCGCGACAACGAGCTGCGGATGATGGCCGATGCCCGCGAGCAGGGCGAAAAGATGCTGCGCGCCGCGGGCCTCAAGAACATCGAGAGCAAGGTCAAGGAGCACGTGCCGGGCGACGCCATCCACGAGATGGGCGGCGCGCGCATGGGCGACGATCCGCGCGCCTCGGTGCTCAACAAGTGGAGCCAGGCGCATGACGCCTCCAACCTCTTCGTCACCGACGGGGCGCAGATGGCGTCGATTTCCTGCGTCAATCCTTCGCTGACCTTCATGGCTCTTACCGCACGGGCAGTGGATCATGCCGTGAAGGGGCTGAAAGCGGGAACCATCTGACACAGGCGGGTGCGGGTTTTCAACGCTGCGAAGGCGCTGGAAACCCGCTATCGGAGGATATGGAAACACAAATCTGATGGCGAGGCGCAACGAAAACGGCGTGACGATCCGCGCGGTCGCGCAGCGCGCGGGCGTGTCCGCCATGACCGTGTCCAACGTCATCAACGGCGCCGGGCGCGCCAGCGCGGCGACGGTGGCGACGGTCCGGGCGGCAATCGCGGAGCTGGGCTATATCCCCAATATGGCGGCCCGAAGGCTCGCCAAATCGCGCGCAACGACGGTGGGCCTGCTCTACAGCGACCGGCGCACGCCCTTTCTCGATGCCGTGCTGGTGGGCGCCCTGCGCGCAACCAACGCCCACGGCCTGCAACTGATCCTGCGCGACGGCGAGGGCGTCAGCCGCGAGGAGGCCGAACGTATCGCGCAGGACCTCGTCCGCTCCGGTGCCGACGCGCTGCTGCTGATCCCGCCCTTTGCCGAGCAGCTCAGCGGATCGGACGTCCTGCCCGCACTGGGCGTGCCCCTCGCCGCGATCGCGACCGGCACGGCGATGCCCGATGTCACCACCGTCCGGATCGACAACCGCGCCGCCATGCTGTCGCTTACCCGGGAAGTCCTCGCCGCGGGACACCGGCGCATCGCCTATGTCGCCGGTCCCGAGCACTACAGTGTGGTCGGCGCCCGGCTCGAAGGCTTTGTCGCAGCCTTGCGCGAAGCCGGTCTTCCCGAAGAACCCGACCTCATCGTGCGCCATGGCGAGTTCGACTACGAAACCGGCAAGGCGGCGGCGCAGCAACTCCTGTCCCGCCCGGCTCCGCCGACCGCGATCATCTGCAGCAGCGACGACCTCGCCGCCGGGGTCGTCGCCGAGGCCAATCGCCTGGGACTGCAATTGCCTGCCGACCTGACGGTCACGGGCTTCGACGACACCATCCTGGCCTCGCGCATCTGGCCGCCGCTGACGGTCGTGCGCCAACCGGTCGAGGACATGGCGTTCCGCGCCGCCCAGTGCCTGATCGCCGCGCTCGGCAAGACCGAGACCGGGGTGAGCGACGAGATCTTCGACCACGCGATCATGACGCGCAAATCCATCGCGCAGAGGCCTGCGCCATGATCCGCAACGCACCCACCCTCAACAAAAGGAAAGCCGCACCATGGAAGCAAGCAGACGGGAACTGGCAGCCATGATCGCCCTGGGAAGCACCGGCATCGCCCTTTCCACAGCGGGAAGCGGAGCCGCAGCGGAGAGCGGGGCCGAGGCGGCGACCACGCGCCCCAAGCTGGTCCACCACGTCTTCTTCTGGCTCAAGCGGCCCGGTTCGCAGGAGGATCGCGACCGGCTGATTGCCGGTCTGCGCACCCTGCGGGGTATCCCCGTGATCCGGAACCTGGAAATCGGCATTCCCGCCAGCACCGAGGCGCGCGATGTCGTCGATGCCAGCTACGACGTATCCGAACTGATGTTCTTCGACAGCGTGGAAGACCAGAAGTCATACCAGGACCACCCGATCCACCAGGCCTTCGTCAAGGCCTGCGAGCCGCTCTGGGCGAAAGTCGTGGTCTACGACATGGCCGTGGTCAGGGAATAACGACCTCTCAAACGAGGTCGTTCAGGCGCGGTCCGATCCTGGGGCCGTGGGCGAAGGTGGCCGCCGCTTTCACCGCATCGGCGCTCGGCCGGACGCCGGTATAGAGCACGAACTGTTCGACGGCCTGAAGCACGATCACTTCCGCGCCGGAGATGACGGTCTTTCCGGCAGCCAGTGCGGCCTTGATGAACGGCGTTTCAGCAGGCTGGGCGACGACGTCGAAAGCGACCTCGCAGGCGGCGATCTGGGCTGGCGTGAAGGACAGTTCGTCAGCCTGCGCGCCTTCCATGCCGAGCGGGGTGACGTTGACCAGCATCGCCGCGCCCTCTTCCGGGAGTTCGGGTAGCCAGCGGAAGCCGTACTGCGCGGCCAGCGCCTGCCCCGCCTCGGCATTGCGGGCCACGACCGTACCGTCGCGGAAGCCGAGATCGCGCAGGGCCGCAACCACCGCCTTGGCCATGCCGCCGCTGCCGCGCAGCAGGAAGGGCGTCGCCGGATCGATACCGCGCCGGGACACGAGATCGCGCACGGCGGTATAGTCGGTGTTGTAGCCGGTCAGCACGCCGTCGTCGTTGACGATGGTGTTCACGCTGTCGATGGCGCGGGCCGAATCCTCCAGCCCATCGAGCAGGGGGATGACGGCTTCCTTGAACGGCATAGAGATCGCGCAGCCGCGAATGCCCAGCGCCCGCAGCCCGCCGATCGCGGCCGGCAGGTCGGTGGTGGAGAAGGACTTGTAGACGTAGTCCAGCCCGAGCAGCCCGTAGAGCGTGTTGTGCAGGCGCGATCCCGCATTGCCGGGGCGGGCGGAGAGCGACATGCACAGCCGCGTGTCGCGGCCGATCGATTGTTTGGCGCTGAAGTCGGTCATGATGGTCAGGCTCCGATAGGCTGAGTTGCGGAAGCGCGAGGGCCGCTCGATCCGCGTGTGATGAGGCGTCCGGCCAGCACGACCTTGCGTGCGGGCGCATCGGGATGGTCGAGCCGGTCGAGCAGCATGGTCATCGCATTGCGGCCGATTTCCTCGACCGGCTGCTCGATGACGCTGAGGCCGCCGCCGACGAATTCCATCCAGTCGTTGTTGTCGAACCCGGCCAGCGCGATATCGGCGGGCGCTTCGAGGTTCAGGCGGCGCAATGCCCGCAGGACGGTCAGCAGCATGACACCGTTGCTGGCGACGAGCGCATCCGGGCGGACCGGGGCGGAGAGCAGGTCCATCACCGCGCGCTCCGCCGCATCGGCGGCGTGGGGCATCTCGACGGTGGCGGCATCCATGCCGAGCTTCTGCGTGGCCAGTTCGAAACCGGCACGGCGTTCGAATCCGGTGCTGCTGGCGGCGCCGAACAGCCCCGCCACGCGGCGGTGGCCCTGCGCATGGAGGTGCGCAACCAGCTCGGCGGCCATGCTCTCGTTGTCGAGCAGGACACTGTCGAGACCGGCGGAGGGCAGGCTGCGGTCGATCAGGACGACGGGAAAGCCCGGCTCCAGCCGCTCGGCCTTGTCGACCCATTGGCGGCAGGGCGCGAAGATCACCCCGGTCACGCGTTCCTCGTGCATGAGTTCGAGGTAGGCGGCTTCCTTGGCCGGGTCCTCGTCGGTGTTGCACAGGATCACCCGCAGCCCGCGCGCGGCGGCGAGGCTTTCGATGGCGCGCGAGACGGCGGTGAAGAACGGATTGCGGATATCGGCGACGATGAGGCCGATGGTATTGGTGTGCTGCGAACGCAGGCGCCGGGCTGCAAGATTGGGGCGGTAGCCGGTGGACTTGACCGCTGCGAGCACCCGTTCGTGCATCGCGGGATCGACGCTGCGGCCGGAAAGCACCCGCGAAACAGTGGCGGGCGACACTTCCGCGACCCGCGCTACGTCCTTGATTCCTACTGCCATCAGCGTTGCGCCACCCGGGAAATCGTTCTCACCAATCAGGGCGTCATGGCCCTCTCCTGCCGAGGACTATGCATCACGTCGTCGCATGATCGCAAGCATTGTCTTGACAAGAGCCTTGAGAAAACGTTTTCTAAGCACGTCACGGACTCGTTATCAAAACGGTCAGGAGAGGCCTGAAATGCTCGCAGATGCGCCCGCCTCGGGGATCGAGGATCTCGTTCGAATCGATGCCCGCGCGGCCGACAAGGTCGATGCGATTCGCCAGGTCGGCCAGCTTCTGGTCGCCGCCGGCTGCGTCGCCCCCGGCTACGAGGACAGCATGGTCCGCCGCGAGGACGTGGCAAACACCTTCCTCGGCGCAGGCGTCGCGATCCCGCATGGGTTGGGCGAGGACAAAGGGCTGGTCCGCCGCGACGGCGTGGCGATCCTCCAGCTGCGTGAAGGGGTGGAATGGAACCCCGGCCAGCGCGCCCATCTGGTGGTCGGCATCGCCGCCAATTCGGACAGCCATATCGCCATCCTGCGCCGGCTGACCCGCCTCATTCAGGACGAGCCGCGCCTTGCCGCGCTTGTCGCCACCGACGATCCCACGGCCTTTTCCCGCGCCCTGTGGGAAGACGGCGAGGCTTCCGCCCCGTCCGAACCGGCCACCGACTACGCTGAAACCACCGAATGGACGGTCGATTACCCAACCGGCCTCCATGCCCGCCCCGCTTCGGCCTGGGTCGAAGCGGCGCGTGCCTCTGGCGTGCGCCTGCGCGTACGTCACGGCGGGGAGAGCGCCGATCCTCGCAGCCTCGTTTCCCTCCTCCAACTGGGACTGCGTGCTGGTGATCGGGTGACTCTTTCCGCCGAAGGGGCTGGCGCGCGGGCCGCACTGGACGGCTTCGCCGCCGTGGTTCGCCGCCTGACGGCGCGTGAGAAGGAAGACGCCGCACGCGCCGCCGAGAAGGCCGCCGCGCCGATCCGGGGCTGGAAGCCCGAGGGCGAGGCACAGATGATCGCGGGCGTCGCCGCCAGTCCGGGCCTCGGCCTCGGCAAGGTCCATGTCCTGTCCGCGCAGGAACTCGACGTGCCCGACCGGCCGACCGATCTGGCCAGCGGCGGCACCCAGTTGAACGATGCGCTCGCTCGAACGCGCGGACAGATGAAGGCGCTGGTGGATGACACCACGCGCCGTCTCGGCGCCGGGGATGCGGCAATCTTCAAGGCGCAGGCCGAACTGCTCGACGATACCGACCTCATCACCCTCACCTGCCAGTTGATGGTCGAGGGCCACGGCGTCGCCTGGTCGTGGCACCGGGCGGTGGACCGCATCGCCGGACAGCTTTCGGCGCTGGGCAATCCGGTGCTCGCCGCCCGTGCCGCCGACCTCCACGATATCGGTCGCCGCGTTCTGGCCGAGATCGACCCGACGCTCGCGGCCGGATCGCTGACCGATCTGCCCGAGGAGCCCTGCATTCTCGTCGCGGCGGACCTCTCGCCCTCGGACACCGCCACGCTCGATACCGCACGCGTGGCGGGCATCGCGACCGCCCTCGGCGGGCCGACCTCGCACAGCGCGATCCTGGCCCGCACGCTCGGCCTGCCTTCGGTGGTGGCGGGCGGTGCGGACTTGCTGGGCCTTGCCGCCGGAGCCACCGCCATAGTCGATGGCGACAGCGGCCGCGTCTGGCTGAATCCCTCCGAGACCGACCTGGCTTCCGCCCGTGCGTGGATCGCCGCGCTCGCCGAAAAACGCGCCGCCGAAGAGGCCGAGCGCGGCAAGCCCGCCCAGACCCGCGACGGCCACCGCGTGGAGATCGCCGCCAACGTCAACCGCCCCGACCAGGTCGCTTTCGCGCTGGCGCAGGGCGGCGAGGGTGTCGGCCTGATGCGCACCGAATTCCTGTTCCTCGAACGCGGCGACAGCCCCGGCGAGGACGAGCAGGCGGAAATTTACCTCGCCATGGCGAATGCCCTGGACGGTCGCCCGCTGGTGGTGCGCGCGCTCGATATCGGCGGCGACAAGCAGGTTCCGCACCTCGACCTGCCGCGCGAGGACAACCCCTTCCTCGGCGTGCGCGGCGCGCGCCTGCTGCTGCGCCGTCCCGACCTGCTGGAGCCGCAACTGCGTGCGCTCTACCGCGCCGCGAAAGCGGGCGGCGATCTGTCGATCATGTTCCCGATGATCACTTCGGTCCACGAACTGATCGCCCTGCGCGCCCGCTGCGAGGAAATCCGGCTGGAACTCAATGCCCCGACGATCCCGGTCGGCATCATGATCGAGGTCCCCGCCGCCGCCATCCAGGCGCGCTCGCTGGCGGCCCATGCCGACTTCTTCTCGATCGGCACCAACGACCTCACCCAATATGTCCTCGCCATCGACCGGCAGAACCCGGAGCTGGCGGGCGACGCGGACAGCCTGCACCCCGCCGTCCTGCAAATGATCGCGGCGACAGTGGAGGGCGCCAAGGCGCATGGCCGATGGGTCGGCGTCTGCGGCGGCATTGCCGGCGATCCCTTCGGCGCGGCGCTGCTGGTGGGACTTGGCGTCAGCGAACTGTCGATGACGCCGCGCGACATCCCGGCGGTGAAGGCGCGCATTCGCGACGCCAGCCTCGAAGGACTGCGCGCGCTCGCCGCCAGGGCGCTGGAGATGGAAAGCGCAGCCGAAATCCGCGCTCTGGACGCGCCGAAAATCGAAGAGGGGGAAGGCTGATGCGCACTCTTACAGTCACCTTCAACCCGGCCATCGACCAGACCGTCACGATCGACCGGCTGGTCGTGGGCGAAGTCCACCGCGCCCGCTCGGTGCGCCAGAACGCGGGCGGCAAGGGCGTGAACGTCGCCAGTTGCCTTGCCGACTGGGGCATGCCGGTTGCCGCCTATGGCTTGGTCGGCAGCGACAATGCCGCCGCGTTCGACGCGCTGTTCGCCGCCAAGGCCATCGAGGACCGCTTCATTCGCATCGCCGGAGCCACGCGCGTCAATCTCAAGCTGGTCGATGTGACGGGCACGACCGACATCAATCTCGACGGGATCGCCATCGATGCGGGCCGCGCCGAAATGGTCGCGGCGACGATCTGCGAAGCCGCCCGCGACGGTGATCTGGTGGTACTGGCCGGAAGCCTGCCGCCGGGCTGCCCGCCCGACAGCTACGTCACATTGGTGGCGCGCTTGCGCGCGGCGGGATGCAGGGTGGTCCTGGATACCAGCGGCTTGCCGCTGAAGTGCGCGCTCACGGCCGATGTACTGCCCGACGTGGTGAAGCCCAATCGCGACGAACTGGCGCAGTTGCTGGGTCGTCCCCTGCCCGATCTGGCGGCGCTTGCCGAAGCGGCTTCCGAATTGCACGCGCGCGGCGTCTCGCTGGTCGTCGTGTCGATGGGCGAGGAAGGCGCGCTGTTCCTGTCGGAGGAAGGTGCGGTCACCGCACGCCTCGCCATCGGGCAGATGGCGAGCACGGTCGGTGCCGGAGACGCCATGGTCGCCGGAATCGTCGCGGCCCTCGGCGAGCAAGCGGATCTGGAACGCACCGCGCGTCTCGCCACGGCCTTCGCGGTCGCCAAGCTGGGCATGGCCGGGCCGAACCTGCCCGATCTGCCGACCGTCCACGCACTTGCCGAAGACGTGAGCGTCGCCCCGTTCCTGCTGCAAGGCGGGATCGAGCAGCACGAAATCATTACCGGAATTGGGGCCGGAGAGGAATAATGGCCAAGCTCTACGCAGTTATCGAAGCGGCCGATTCAGCCGTACAAGGCGTGCTCGCCGGGGAAGCGCTGCGCAAGGCGGCGCGGGCCGAGGGCCGCGATATCGAAATCGAAGTGCGCACCGGACAGGGCGTGCTCAACCCTCTGCCCGAGAACTTGCAGGCGGGCGACACGCTGCTGCTGGTCGCGGCCAACGACGAGACCGCAGCCACGCTTCCGCTCGCCCCGCGGCGCCGGTTGACGCTGGAAGCAGTGCTGGCCGATCCGGCTTCGGCGCTGGTGCTGGAACCGCAGGCGGCCGCCGATACGCCCCGCGTGGTGGCGATCACCTCGTGCCCCACCGGCATCGCGCATACGTTCATGGCAGCCGAGGGCCTTCAGGAAGGCGCGAAGCAACTGGGCTATCCGATCCGCGTGGAAACGCAGGGTTCGGTCGGCGCCGGTTCGCCGCTGACGGCGGAAGAGATCGCGACAGCCGACGTGGTCATCATCGCCGCCGACCGTGAGGTCGACCGTGGGCGTTTCGCCGGAAAGCGGGTCTTCGCATCGAGCACCAAGCCCGCCATCTCCGGCGGCAAGGCGCTGATCGAACGCGCGCTCACCGAAGCCAAAGTACAGGGCGGAGCGGCCTCGGCCGAGGCTGCCGGTGCCGCTACCGAGCGTGCCGGTCCCTACAAGCACCTGATGACCGGCGTTTCCTTCATGCTGCCCTTCGTGGTCGCGGGCGGCCTGTTGATTGCCATGGCTTTTGCGCTGGGGGGCATCGATGCCAACAGCGCGGCGGCCGAGGGGACGCTGGCGGGCGTCCTGTTCCGCATCGGCGCACAGGGCGGCTTCGCACTGATCGTTCCGGCACTGGCAGGCTATATCGCCTATTCGGTGGCCGACCGTCCCGGCATCGCGCCGGGCATGATCGGCGGCATGCTCGCCGCCAATCTGGGCGCGGGTTTTCTTGGCGGTATCGTTGCGGGCTTCATTGCCGGTTACGGTGTCGAGTGGCTCAACCGGCTCATCAAGCTGCCCAAGAACCTCGCGGGCCTGAAGCCGGTGCTGATCCTGCCGCTGCTGGGCACGCTGCTGACCGGGCTGCTGATGATCTACGCGGTCGGCACGCCGGTCGCCGCGGCGCTGGCCTTCCTCACCGAGTGGCTGCGCTCGATGCAGGGATCGAGTGCGATCCTGCTCGGCGTGATCCTGGGCGCGATGTCGGCCTTCGACATGGGCGGTCCGGTCAACAAGGCGGGCTATGCCTTCTCGGTCGGGCTGATCTCCAGCCAGGTCTACACGCCGATGGCCGCGACGATGGCGGCGGGCATGGTGCCGCCGCTCGCCGTGGGCCTTGCCACCCGCCTGTTCCGCGACCGCTTCACGACCGAGGAGCGCGAGGCCGGAGGCGCCGCCGCCGTGCTGGGCCTGGCCTTCATCACCGAAGGCGCGATCCCCTTCGCCGCGCGCGATCCGTTCCGGGTGATCCCGGCCCTGATGGCGGGTTCGGCGATTGCCGGAGCCATTTCGATGGCGGCCGGTGTCGAACTCAAGGTGCCGCATGGCGGCGTGTTCGTTCTGCCGATCCCCGGCGCGGTCACGCATCTGGCGGTTTACGGGCTGGCCATTCTGGCGGGCGTGCTTGTCAGCGGGGTCCTCGTGGGCCTGCTCAAGCCGCGCCCGGCCTCGGCGGAAGCAGCCGCAGCCTGACATAGATCGGCCCGGCGGAAGACCCGGCCGATCCACGAGAGGAAAAGTTTCGATGCGGTTCGCACTGCTCAAGGGCGCCTGCTGCGCAGGTGTCGCCGCTCTAACCTTGTCTGCCGCCATGGCCCAGGAAGCGGTTTCCGACGACACGACAGCCAGGGACACTCAGGCCGAAGCCCCCAGGCCGTGGCAGCCGCTGGCGGATGACGGAATTACCATCGCGCTCAGCTACACTGGAGAAGCGGCGACGAACGCCACCGGCGGCCTGCGCCGCGACGGTGCCTACGCCGGGCAGGTCTACGTCGGCGCCGATCTCGACATGGACCGTATCGCCGGCATCGGCGGCGGTACGATCCACGCGGCGATCACCAACCGCCACGGGGATAGCCTCTCGGCGTTGGCGCTGGGCAACAACACGTCGGTTCAGGAAATCTGGGGCACCCAGAACACCCACCTCGCGATCCTGACCTGGGAGCAGAAGCTGCTCAACGACCGCCTGATGATCGAGGTGGGCCGCAGCCAGGCGAACATCCATTTCCTGAACGCGCCGATCTACTGCAATTTTCAGGGCAATTCCGGATGCGGCAACCCGACGTTCGTCTTCAAGAACAGCAATTTCACCTATTTCCCGGCATCGAGCTGGATGATCCGCGCCAAGGCCGAAGTCCTGCCGCACGTGACCGTCCATGTCGGCGCCTACGAGGTCAATCCGGACCGCAAGCGCGCCAATGACCACGGCTTCAACTTCAGCGCGAAGAACGCGACCGGCGTGATCGTGCCGTGGGAACTGGGCTACTCCAACGACAGCGCCAATGGGGGCAAGAGCGTGCGCCTGCCCGGTCATTATATCGTCGGCGGCTGGTTCGACCGGGGCGACTATGCCGATCCGCTGCGCGACGATCAGGGCGGCCTTGCCATTCTCACCGGACGCGACCCGCAGACCCACAAGGGCCGCTCGGGCATTTACTTCCGCTTCGACCAGCGCCTGACCCGGCCCGATCCCCATTCGGAGCGCGGCCTCAGCGTGTTCGGCGTGGCGATGACCAACCTGTCCGGCCGCGTCGAGGAAAGCAGCTTCCTGGACTTCGGCGTGGTGCAGACCGGCACTTTCGCGGGGCGCGATGCCGATACCATCGGCTTCATGATCAGCGACCAGCGCTTCAGCGACCTCGCCATGGAGCGCATGCGCGCCGCGCGGATTTCGGCGGGCGGCGACGGAGACATCCACCGGCACCAGTACATGATGGAACTGGCCTACGGCGCCCAACTCGGCCCGGCGATCCGCATTTCGCCCAATGTGCAGTACATCCTCCACCCCGACCAGACCGGCGCCCCCTTCCGCCCGGCAGGCATCGGGGACGCTCTGATCTTCGGCTTCAAGTTCACGGTAGATGCCCCTGCCCTGCTGTCACGCTGAGGCGCGCTCGGCCCAGTCGAGGGCGGCATCGGCGACCCGTTCCCAGCCCTCGTCCAGCAGGGTCCAGTGCGAACGGTCCGGGAATTCGATGTAGTCCGTCCGCGTCGGCGCGCGGCGCTGCTTGCGATGGATCGCGCGGGTCATCCCCGCGTCGGCGATCAGGTCCCTGCCGCCGCCGATCAGCAGCAGCGGCGGGCGCTGCGGGTTGCTCCAGTCGATCTTCATCGGCCCGACCACTCCGTCCCAGTAGACCCTGCCCGGCGTCGGGACGATGTAGCGTTCGTAGGCAGCCTCGGCTCTGTCTGCGGAAAGCGTCTGGGCGAAGCGCCGGGCGAAGAAGCGGCGCGACATGTGCTTCGCCTTGCCGCGGCTGAACGGATCGAGGAACACCGGCAGCGTCGATACCAGCGCATGGGGAAAGATCGGCACGCCCGGGGTCGGCGCCGGGTCGATCGCCACGCCCGCAAGGCCCAGCCCCCGGTCGAGCAGGTGCTGCACGAAGACCCCGCCCAGCGAATGACCGATCAGGATCGGCTTTTCCGGCAGGGCGCGGATCACCGCTTCGTAGTGATCGACGATCCGGCGCTGGCCCAGCGTGCCGAGTTCGGGGTGCGGCCTTGCACGCAGGGCAGCGGGATCGCCTTCGTCGAGCGGCCAGTCGGGTGCGAGGACGGTATGGCCGCGCGCTTCGTAGCGGGCCTTCACATGCTCCCAGCTCCGGGAATTGAGCCAGGCGCCGTGGATGAGTACGATGGTCTTGCTCATGGCAGCGTCTCCTTCGCCGGTCGTTCGCCTTTAAGCGGTCACGCTTGGTAGCGTTCGGCGGGGCGGTTGCGGGACAAGTTGGGGCGCAGTGCGCGGCGGGCGTCCAGATAGGCGTCGAGATCGGCGGTGTCGGGCAAGGCGGGAATGGTGATCGTCTCGCCGAGATCCAGCCCCTTCAGCGCCGCATCGACCATGTCCTCCACGTCCATGACCATTTCGGCGGGAAGGCTCGCCAGTTGCTCCTCGGTCCAGATCGGCGTGCGGGTGACCCCCGGCAGCACCGCCTGAACCTGCACGCCCCTGGCCCCGAGTTCGACGTGCAGCGCCTCGGTGAAGGCAAGCACATAGGCCTTGCTCGCGGGATAGACCGCCGTGAAGCCGTCGGGCATCAGCGCGGTCACCGACGTCATGTTGACGATCGTACCGCTGCCACGTTCGGCCAGACGCGGGGCGATGGCGGCGGCAAGCCGCGTGACCGCCAGCACGTTGAGGGCGATCATGCCGGTGAGGTAGGCCGGGTCGGAACCGACGAACGTGGTCTCTCCGGCGATCCCGGCATTGTTGACGAGACCGGTGATCGCCGCATCCTCGCGCAGCCGCCGTTCGATGCGGGCGAGGTCTTCGGGCCATGCAAGATCGGCGCCGAGCGTTTCGACCTTCACGCCGGTCTCGGCGGTGAGGATTGCGGCCAGCGCTTCCAGCCGGTCCGCGCGGCGGGCGACGAGGATCAGGTCGTGGCCGCGGCGCGCGAGGCGGTCGGCATAGACCGCGCCGATACCGTCCGACGCGCCGGTGATGAGGAAAGTGCCCTTGGTCATGTGCATGTCCTTTCGTGGATAGGGTTCGTGGGAGGTTTCAGGCGCGGATGAAGTCGAGGAGATCGGCGTTGAAGCGGTCCTGATGCGTCTCGGTCAGACCATGGTCGGCTCCCCGATACACCTTGAGCACTGCATTCGGCACGATCTTCACCGTTTCGAGAGCCGAGGCGCCGATCGGCACGATCTGGTCGTCGTCACCGTGAAGGACGAGCGTGGGCACGTCGAAGCGGGCAAGGTCGCGGTGGAAATCGCTCTCGGAGAAGGCACGGATGGAGTCGAGCTGGCCCTTGAGGCCGCCCATCATGCCCTGCCGCCAGAATTCCTCGCGAATGCCTTCCGAAATCGCCGCGCCTTCGCGGTTGTAGCCGTAGAAGGGGATGGTCAGGTCGCGGAAGAACTGGCTGCGGTTGTCGAAAGTGCCCTTGCGGATCGCATCGAAGGCATCGATCGGCAACCCGCCGGGATTGGCCTCGGTCTTGAGCATCAGCGGGGGGACCGCGCCGATCAGCGCCACTTTGGCGACGCGGGCGGTGCCGTGGCGGCCGATGTAGCGGGTCACTTCGCCGCCGCCGGTCGAATGGCCGACCAGGATCGCGTCGTGCAGGTCCAGCGCCTCGATCAGTTCGGCCAGGTCGTCGGCGTACTGGTCCATCGTATTGGCGTTCCACACCTGGTCGGAGCGGCCATGGCTGCGACGGTCGTGGGCCACGGTGCGGAAGCCCTCATCGGCGAAGAAGACCATCTGCGCATCCCAGGCGTCGGCCGAAAGCGGCCAGCCGTGCGAGAAGACGATCGGCCGGGCGTCCTTCGCGCCCCAGTCCTTGTAGAAGATGCCGGTTCCGTCCCTAGTGGTGATCCTGGTCATGTCCCTTTTCCTTTCTCGATGGGGCCGTTGCGCCCCGTGAGAAGAGGGATAGACTGCCCCCCGAACCGGCAGGATCGGCGGTTCCGACATAAAGCAGGCCAAAACCGACAAATAGGGAATTCGGGCATGTCCGAGCCGCCGCGCATCCGGGCCGAGATCGGCCTCGTCCTCTACCCGAACTGCCAGGCGGCGATGGTCCACGGGATCACCGACCTCTTCGCCATCGCCTCGCATTTCTCGGCAGGGCGCGACGGGCCGGGGCTGCGGGTCAGCCACTGGACGATGGAGGGCGCGGATACATTCGCGCGCAGCTTCGATACGCATCCCGGACTAGACGGCAGCCCCGCGTTCCTCATCGTGCCCGGCCGCCTGTCCGGCCCGGCCGATGCCGAGGAAGCGGCGCCCTATGCCCGCTGGCTGCTCGACCGCCACGGCCACGGCGCGACGCTCGCCTCGACTTGCGGCGGCGCCTTCATGCTCGCGGCGACCGGGCTGCTCTCCGGCCGCCCCGCCACCACCCACTGGCTCTTCGCAGAGGCTTTCCGCACCCGCTTTCCGGACGTGCGGATGGAGCCGGACAAGATGGTCATCGAGGACGGCGACATCATCACCGCCGGAGGCCTGATGGCCTGGACCGACCTCGGCATGAGGATCGTCGACCGCCTGCTGGGGCCGACGGTGATGATCGAGACCGGCAAGTTCCTGCTGGTCGACCCCGCCGGACGCGAGCAACGCCACTACAGCAGCTTCGCCCCGCGCCTGACCCACGGCGACGAGGCGATCCTCAAGGTCCAGCACTGGGTTCAGGGCCGCGCAGAGCGACCGCTCAGCGTGCCCGAAATGGCCGGACGGGCGGGGCTGGAAGAGCGGACCTTCCTGCGCCGCTTCAAGGCGGCCACAGGCATGAAGCCGGTCGAATATGTCCAGAACCTGCGCGTCGGCAAGGCGCGCGAACTGCTGGAGTTCACCCGCCGCTCGGTAGACCAGATCGCCTGGGCAGTCGGCTACGAGGACGCCACGGCATTTCGCCGCGTGTTCCATCGAATCCTCGGCCTGACGCCCGGCGAGTACCGCACCCGCTTTTCCAGCGGTGCCGACCTGGAGATCGCCGCCTGAAGCCACGGGAGCGGCCCCGGTCCCCGCCCCGCATGCCCGTGCAGGCGCTTGAACTTCAAGGCCAAGGTCCATAGGCATCCGCCATCACCGAGAGCCGCTTGCATTGGGAAGGCTCCATTCGCCGGGAAAGTCTGGTTGCGTCGCCCCCTTGCAAGTTCTCTCTGTGTGGTATCCGGCCTGGTCGCGGCTGCGGCGTGCGCGCATGCGCAAGTCTCGCAAGTCGATGTCCCCGCCCTGCCCCTCTCCGCCGCGGTCGGCGTACTGGGGCGGCAGGCCGGGGTCGAGATCCTGCTCAACGCCCCCGGCCGCGAGCGGCTGCGGACCAGAGCCGTCCATGGGCACTTTTCCGCAGGAGACGCGCTGACAAGGATGATCCGCGGGCTGGACCTCGCCGTCCGCCGCGCCTCTTCCGGGGTCTACGTCATCATCGCCGCTCCGGCCGGACGCCCCGCCAGGGCCCAGGCCGGACCGTCCCCCCGGCCCGAGCCGCTGGAAATCCTCGTCTCCGCCCGCCGCCGTCCCGAACGCGAGGAGGACCTCCCGCTGCTCGTCAGCCATGTCGACGGCAATGCGCTCGACAAGGCGGCGGCGCGCACGATCGCCGACGTGGCCCGCCTCACCCCCGGCTTCATCGCCACCGGACAGACCAGCAGCGCAACGCCGCTGCTGGTGATGCGCGGCCAGCGGCGCTCGATCAGCGACGAGAACCGCCTGCCGCTGGTCGTCTATCAGGACGAGATTCCGCTGCCCAACCAGGCTGCGCTCTCGCCGCTCTTCGACATGGCTTCGGTCGAAGTGCTGCGCGGCCCGCAGGGCACGCTGTTCGGCCGCAACGCCACGAGCGGGGCGGTGCTGCTGCGCGCGGTCCAGCCCGGCACGGGCGCGGCCTCCTATCTGGAGGCGGAGACCGGAAACTACGGCCTGCCCCGGCTGGAAGGCGCAGTCGAACTGCCCGCAAGCGGACCGTTCGCGCTGCGTATCTCGGGCCAGCACATGCGCCGCGACGGCTATACCCGGCTGCTGGCGGGAGGGCATGCCGACAACGTGCACAGCGACAGTGTGCGGGCGATCCTGCGCTTCGATCCGGAAGGCCCGCTGCGATCGACCACGAGCTTCGACATGCTGCACGCCGAGGAAGTCGGCGCCGCGTTGATCCTGGCGGGCGTCTATCCCCAAGGCAGCGCCCGCGACGCCCTGAATGCCCCCTATTTCGATTGCGGTTCAGGCGCCTGCGACATCGACAGCTATTTCGACGCGCAGCAGGGGCTGGGACGGCGGACATCGCAGTCCAGCCCGGCCCTCTCGTTCGGACGGCACTTCAAGGGGCTGGGCAACGTCACCGAATATGGCGACGAGGACCTGCTCTTCCGCAACATCGCCGGGCTGCGCTCGACCAAGGTGCATTACGAACTCGACGGCGACGGCACCCCGCTGCCGATCAACGATTCCGTCACGGTATCGCACCTGCGGCAGATAACGGAGGAGTTCCAGGTACAAAGGCGCAGCGGAAACCTGCGCTACATCGTCGGCCTGTTCTATCTGGACAGCGCGCCCGACGGGCCGGTGCTCCAGACGGTGTCACGTCTGGTGCGTCCGGACAATCCGCCGTCGCATATCGCCAGCTACCAGACCTTCCGCAGCGGCGCGCTGTTCGGCCAGGTCACGGCGACCCTCGGAGGCGGCTTCGTCGCCGATCTGGGCCTGCGCTACACGCGGGAGAGTAACTCAGGCTGCTCGCTGCGCGCAGTCGATGCCATGCCGCAAAACGAGCGGGAGTGCATCGCCGATGGCGGCACCCAGGCCCGCTCCCGTTTCGGTCGCCTCACCTGGACCCTGTCGCTGATGCGCCGGCGGGGAGACCACAGCATCTACCTCACTACCCGCCGGGCGTTCCGCTCCGGGGGCTACAATACCCCGGCGCTGGGCGGCAGCCTGCGCCCCTACCAGACCTTTCGTCCGGAAACGCTCACCGATCTCGAAGCGGGCGCCAAGGGACGCTGGGACATCGCCGGGATATCGGGTTCCTACGCCGTCGCGGCCTATGTGGGTCTCTATTCCGACGTGCAGCGCGCCCTGTTTCCCGATGTCGACTACGACGGCGACGGCGACATGACCACCGACCCGATCACCCTCTACGTCAACAGCGCCCGCGCCCGCGTGGCCGGATTGGACGGTGACCTCTCGCTCGACCTCGGCGCGCGGACCCATGCGACGCTGAGCGCCTCGTGGATCGACGCGCGCTATACCAAGGTGATCGCGCCCGCCGCGCTGACGAGCCTGCTGGGCAGCGATCCGCTGCACAACCGCTTCACCTATACGCCCAGGTTCAGCGGCACCGTGACGCTGTCGCACGAGGTCGACCTGCCGGGGCGTCTCGGGGTGCTGGAACTGCGGGCGGACTACGCCCATGTCAGCAGCGTGCGCTTCAGCGAGCGCCTCACCGAAGACTTTGCGCTGCAGTCTGCCTACGGCCTGCTCGGTGCCTCGCTGAACTGGATGCACCCGGCGGGAATGCCGCTGGAATTGCAGCTCTGGGGCCGCAACCTGACCGACCGCTTCTATGCGAGCGGCGGCGGAACGCTCAACCCCGCCTACACGGCTGCGACAGTGATCCCCGGCCCGCCGCGTACGATCGGCGTGCGGCTGCGCTATACCTTCGAATAATCGGAAAAACCCTGGAGCAGGTTTCGAGCCATCAGGTGATGCCACCTGATTGGACAATGCTCTAAGGCGCGACAAGTTCGGCGCGTGTCGCGCTTTCGTTTTCCACGCGGGCGATGCCTGCCGCTTCCAGGCTTTGCAGGAAGCCGCGCGTCACCCCGATGCGGAAAGTCCCGCTGATCGGATGGCGTGCGAGCGACGGGCTGGAGACGATGATTTCCTGCGGGCTGTAGCGATTGATTTCCGCCACGGCCTCGGCCAGCGGAACCCGATCGAAATCGACGACACCCTTGCGCCAGGCCAGCCGCCGCTCGACCTCGACCGCGCCGGTGCGATAGCCGCGTCCGTTCCAGACCAGTTCCTGCCCCGGCAGCAAGGTGGCCGACTGCGCAGGCCTGCCGTCCACTGCGGGCATATCGACGCGCACGCGCCCTTCGGCCAGAGTCACGTCGACGCGGCCGTCAGTCTCGCGCACCGCGAACTGAGTGCCCAGCGCCGTCACAGTGATCCGGCCCGCCGTCACCACGAAGGGCTTGCGCGGATTCTTGGCGACTTCGAAGAACGCCTCGCCATCGCGCAGGGCCGTGCTGCGCCGGGTGTCGCTCTCGGCCACGGTCAGCACGGTCGCGGTATTGGCGGTGATGACCGAACCGTCGGCCATGCGCAGCGTGCCCTGCTGCCCGACGCCGGTGGACAGCTCGCGGCTGTCGGCCACGGCAGGGGCCACCGGGGAAACGGACTTGTACTGTTGAAAGGCGAGCGCGCCGCCCAGCACCGCCAGCGCCATCGAGGCCGCGATGGCCGGGCGCACCCAGGCCTTGCGCCGATGACGATTGGCAAGCGCGCGCTCACGGATTTCAAGGATACGCGCCTCGGTGCGCATGGCGCCGGAACCGTCCCAGGCCCGCTCCACCCTGGCCCAGGCGATGCGGTGTGCCTCGTCCCGCGCGTGCCAGCTTTCGAAATCCTCGTAGTCCCGCGCAGTCGCGCGGGGGGAGCGGAAGATGCTGAAATAGGCCGCCGCCGTCGCTTCGGGCGAATCGATCCGCTCCAGCGCATGAGCGTCGAACGGCCTCGGGTCCGGGGACCGGCTCATGGCAGGTCCCTCGCGGCCAGAAAGCGGATGGCCTTCATGATGTGGCGCCCGACCGCGCTGTTGGAGATGCCCAGATACTCGCCGATCGCATCGTAGGACATTTCCTCGAAGCGGTGGAGCACGAAGACGTCGCGCGTCATCTCGGGCATGTCTTCCAGGGCGTTGGCAAGCCGGTCCACGTCCTCGCGCCCGCGCAGCACGCGCTCGGGCGTCAGTTCGTCGACCGGGTGGAAGGCCTCGGTCATTTCGTGATGCGCGCCGCGGTGGCGCACGCTGTCGCGCCGGGCGCGGTCGGTCAGCACGCTGGCGGCGACCTGGAACAGATAGCCCTCGACATTGGCGATAGGGTCGGCCTGCCCGCGTACATGCATGCGCACCAGCACGTCCTGCACCAGGTCGTCGACATCGCCCGGCTGTGCGCGCTTGGCGATGTACCGGCGCAGCGCGGGAACGTGCAGGGACAGGTCCGGTCCGCCGGGGCGGCCCGCTTCCTGCCTTTTCGGCGATGTCCTGCGCAGCGAGAAAATGGGTCGGGCCTTCCGGTATCGAATGCCCGGCTTCCTTAGCCTCCGGCGGCCCGGCGCGTCATCCGGAATATTTTTTCGATCGAAGCGAATGATCGGCGACGGACTGCGTCTTGCGACTATCGGCCTGCGATCAGGGACAGGCCGGATAAAAGGGGAAATAAAAAAATGACCTGTCGCAGCCTTTCGGCTCTGCTTCTCGCGTCCAGCATCCTCGCCGCCGCCGCGCCCGCCCAGGCGCAAGTCCAGAACCGCGAACCCCAGACCCAGTCGCTCGACCAGCCGGGCGGCGACATCGTCGTCACCGCGCGCCGCCGTGAGGAAAGCGCGCAGACCGTGCCCGTCTCGGTCACCGCCTTCAACGCGGAAATGCTGCGGGAGAAGGCCGTCGTCAGCACCCAGGATCTGACCTACACGACCCCCGGCCTCAACGTCGCGCCGCAGACCTCGCGCGATACGCCCTCCATCGTCATCCGCGGCCAGCGCCGCGCCACGGCGGGTGCATCCGCGCCTTCGGTCGTCACCTACTTCGCCGACGTGCCGCTGCCCAACGAAGGCAGCCTGGTGCCGACGTTCGACGTCGGCTCGATCCAGGTGCTCAAGGGCCCGCAGGGCACGCTGTTCGGCCGCAACACCACCGGCGGCGCGCTGCTGCTCTATCCCGTCGCGCCCGACTACGACCTCGGCGGCTACGGTCAGGTCACGCTCGGTTCCTATGACGAGACCACGTTCGAAGGCGCGGTGAACCTGCCGATCGTCGACGACCACGTGGCCTTGCGCGTCGCCGGCCAGATCGCCCGCCGCGACGGCTATACCAAAAACCACGGCAACGGCGGCGATCTCGACGACCGCCACAACGACGCCTTCCGCGCCTCTCTGCTGCTGGAACCCGTCGACGGACTGAAGAACACCACCGTGTTCGACTGGTATCGCGCGCGTGAGAACGGCACCGCCAACGTGCTCAGCGGCGTCTACCCGAACCCTGCCGTCAGCGGCGGCGGCACCGCGCGCACCGCCGCGAACCGCCCCTACTTCGACTGCGGCGTCGCCGGCTGCGACATCGACATCGCTCTCGCCGAACAGCAGGCCGCCGGCGTGCGCGACGTCAGCACCAGCATCGATCCTTACTCGAACCGCACGTTCTGGGGCATTGCCAACACCTCCGAACTGGAAGTGGGCAAGGTCACCTTCAAGAACATCTTCGGCTACCGCCGCAGCAAGGTCGCCGCCGCCCGCGACATGGACGGCACCTACCTGGCGCTCTACGACGGCATCTCGAACACCGACGTCAAGCAGGTCTCGAACGAGTTCCAGATCCTCGGCTCGCTGCTGAATGACCGGCTCGACTGGATCGTCGGCGCCTTCTATCTCAAGAGCGACCCGAGCGGCGTCAACGGCAGCGTCACCTATTCGGCGGTGATCCCCGGCAAGACCTTCACCTACAACGAGAACTACAACTCCTCGACCAGCAAGGCGCTGTTCGGCCAGATCGGCTATGCCTTCGGCGGCTTCGCGGAAGGCCTGCGCTTCAACGGCGGCTTCCGCTACACCTGGGACAAGTCCTCGGGCTGCTCGGTGGCCACGCTCGACACCGCCGCCCACATCGGGCCGGACGGCTGCGCCTCCGAGGGCGGCAAGACCGGATCGGAAAGCTCCAAGGCGCCGACCTGGACGCTGGGCTTCGACTACAAGGTCAACGACGACCTGTTCCTCTACGTCACCAACCGCCGCGGCTACCGCTCGGCAGGCTACAACCAGAGCGGCATGTCCTCCTACTTCGACGGGTTCGAGACCTTCAGGCCGGAGAAGGTCACCGACTACGAAGCGGGCATCAAGTCGAGCTGGGAACTGGGCGGCGTGAAGGGCCGCATCAACATCGCGGCCTACACCAGCAAGTACAGCAACATCCAGCGCTCGATCTTCCCCGGCGCGGACTTCGACGGCGACGGCAACTCCGCCAACGACCCCGCCAGCCTGATCATCAACGCCGCCAAGGCGACGATCAAGGGCACCGAATTCGACTTCTCGATCACCCCGACGAGCGGCTTCACCCTCTCCGGTTTCGGCGCCTACACCGATGCCAAGTACGACGAATACGACGCCCCGGCCGCCTTCATCCCGCTGCTGGGCAACAACCCGGTGAACAACAAGTTCTCCTACACGCCCAAGTGGACCATCGGCGGCGGCGCCCGCTATGCGACCTATCTGGGCGATTTCGCGGAAATGGTGTTCAACGCCAACTGGTTCCACAGCACCAAGGTCTGGTACGTCGAGCGTCCGCTGGATACCAACGGCATCCAGAAAGCCTACGACACCGTCAACCTGAAGCTGGACTTCAACAATATCGAGAACCGCGGCATCGACCTCGGCTTCTTCGTGCGTAACCTGTTCGACGTGACTTATGCCGCTGCGGGCGGTGTGGTCACGCCGTCCGTCACGTCGACCACGCTCGTCTACAACGAACCGCGCGTGATCGGGGCCCAGCTTCGCGTCTCCTTCGGGAAGCGCTGACCTTCCATACCGGCCCCGCGCGGATACGATCTGTGAAGATACGATCCGGGCGGGGTACTTTTCCGATACGACCCTGCATGAGGATAGCCTGATGAAATCCTTCGTTCGTACCGCCCTGTTCCTCCTCGCCGCCGGGGCTTCCGCGCCCGCGCTCGCAGGCCCCCTCGCCGATGCCGACCGCACCGCGATCCTTGCCGACGTCGATCGCGGCTCGGCCGCCATGTCGCGCAATGCGCTCCAGATCTGGTCCTGGGCCGAAGTCGGCTTCCAGGAGACCAAAAGCTCCGGCCTGCTCCAGAAGGACCTCAAGGCCGCGGGCTTCCAGGTGACGCCGGGCGTCGCCGGAATGCCGACCGCCTTCGTCGCCAGCTTCAAGACCGGAGACGGCCCCGTCATCGGCATCCTCGCCGAATTCGACGCCCTGCCCGGCCTTGCCCAGGCTGCCGAGCCGGAGCGCCGGGTGATCGACGGCGTGGCCGGGCATGCCTGCGGCCACAACCTGTTCGGCGCAGCCTCGATCGCCGCCGCCATCGCCACCAAGAACTGGATGGTCGCCCACGGGATCAAAGGCGAACTGCGCGTCTACGGCGCCCCGGCCGAGGAAGGCGGCTCGGGCAAGGTCTTCCTCGTCCGCTCGGGCCTGACCAAGGACGTCTCGGCCATGCTGCACTGGCACGCCGGCGACGGCTACAGCGCCATGCAGGGCCACGCCCTCGCCAATGTCAGCGCAAAGTTCCGCTTCCACGGTGTGGCCTCGCACGCCGCCGCCGCGCCGGAGCGCGGCCGTTCGGCGCTCGATGCGGTCGAGGCGATGGACAACATGGTCAACATGATGCGCGAGCACGTCCCGCAGGAAACCCGCATTCACTACGTCATCACCGATGGCGGCAAGGCGCCCAACGTCGTGCCCGAGACCGCCGAGGTCTATTACTACGTCCGCCACCCCGACCAGCAGCAGGTGGCCGAAATCATGGAGCGCGTGAAGAAGGCCGCCGAAGGCGCCGCGCTCGGCACCGGAACCACGGTCGAGTACAACCAGATCGGCGGCACTTTCGACCTGCTGCCGAACGACACCCTCGGCCATGTGATGTACGACAACCTCAAGCAGGTGCCGCTACCCACCTATACCGCGCAGGAACAGGCCTTCATCGACAAGATCGCCACCTCGCTGCCCAAGGGCGGCCGCCAGCGCACGACGGGCGTGGCGCCCTATTCCAGCGGTGAGATCATGTCGGCGTCCACCGACGTGGGCGACGTCAGCTACACCACGCCGACGGCGGGCATGTCCGCCGGAACCTGGGCGCCGGGCACCCCTCCGCACAGCTGGCAGGCGGTCGCCGCCAGCGGCAACAGCGTCGGCACAAAGGGCGCCGAAGTCGCCGCCAAGACCCTGGCGCTGACCGCCGCGCAGCTGTTCCAGAGCCCGGACACGCTGGCGGCCGCGAAGAAGGAACTCGACGAACGGCGCGGGCCGGACTTCGTCTATCGCTCGCTGCTCGGCGACAAGGCGCCCTCGCTCGATTACCGCAAGGCCGCTTCGTCCAGGGACTGATCGCCTTTCCAGAATTGACCGGACCCATCCTGACCCCGGTTCCGCCGCTCCAATTCCGGCGGAACCGGGGGCTTTTTTTGGGCTTCACACATCTCCTTCGAAAAGAGAATTTGCTATGTCGCGTCGCCTGACGACCTTCATCGTCGCCGGGATGGTTTCCGGCGTCTGCGCGGGGTTCGCCGCCAACCGGCTCGTTGGCGATACGCCCGAGACGGCCAGGGAAGTGGCGGGCTACTTCCACCTCCTCGCCGATGTCTTCCTCCATCTCATCAAGATGATCATCGCCCCGCTGGTGTTCTCCACGCTGGTGGCGGGCATGGCGCATATGGGGGATGGTAAAGCGCTCGGCCGGATCGGCGGGCGGGCGATGGCCTGGTTCCTGACCGCCAGCCTGCTCTCGCTGGCACTGGGGCTGGTCCTCGTGAACCTGCTGGCACCCGGCGAGGGACTGCACCTCGTGCGCAGCGGCGGCGCCTCGGCAATCGATGCTCAAGCTCTCAACTTCCGCGACTTCGTGCTGCACGTCTTCCCGACCTCGATGGTCGGGGCCATGGCGGAGAACTCGATCCTGCAGATCGTCGTCTTTTCGATCTTCGTGGGCGTGGCGCTCACCGCGATCGGCGAGGACGCCAAGCCGATCGTCACGCTGGTCGAGGCGATGGTGAAAATGATGCTGACGGTGACCGGCTATGTCATGCGCATGGCGCCGCTGGCGGTGTTCGGCGCGCTCGCGGCGGCAGTGACGACCGAGGGTATCGGCGTGCTGGCAACGTTCGGGCGACTGGTCGGATCGTTCTATCTGGCGCTGGGGACGCTGTGGCTGCTGCTGATCTGCGCCGGAGCCCTGTTCCTGGGGCGCCGCATTCTCGACCTGCTGCGCCATGTACGTGAACCGGTGCTGCTGGCGTTCTGCACCGCGTCGTCAGAGGCGGCCTATCCCAAGATGCTCGAACAACTGGGCCGTTTCGGCGTGCCGCGGCGCATCTACAGCTTCATCCTGCCGCTGGGCTACAGCTTCAACCTCGACGGTTCGATGATGTACGCGACATTCGCGACGCTGTTCATCGCCCAGGCCTATGGCATCGACCTGCCGATCCTTACCCAGATCACGATCCTGCTGGTGCTGATGGTGACGAGCAAGGGCATCGCCGCCGTCCCCCGCGCCTCGCTGGTCGTCGTCGCGGCGACGCTGGGGCAGTTCGACCTGCCGGTGGAAGGCATCGCCTTCATCCTCGCCGTCGATCACTTCATGGACATGGGCCGCACCGCCACGAACGTGCTCGGCAACGCCATCGCGACCGCCGTGATCGCGAAGTCCGAACAGAAGCTGGAGGCGGCGATGGGCACATCTCTCGAATGCGCCACCCCGGCATGAGATGGCGGGGATACGCGACATAGCCCCGCCCATTCGGCATTCGATTGCCGCAAGAATGTGCCCGACGAAACGAAGGGACGCGATATCAAGATCTTGCTTGCGGAGTAACCACAAGTCAGGCGAAGGCACCGCGGGACCGTAAAAGCTCCGGGTATCGCGATGAGACTCCAACTGCCAAGGCTCCGGCGGATGAACTTGCCGGAAAATCGATCCGGGACGGAAATGTCCTGGCGCTGCTTGCGGCTGCGTACCGGCGAGTTGCCCTTGCTGGTGGCCTATGGTTTCGCCTTCGCACTGCTGCACTGGACCGCCAGCCCATGGAGCGGTGAAGGGTTCTTCTCGCTGTGGTACCCGCCCGCCGGTCTGCGCTTTGCGGTTCTCTGGAGCCGAGGCGCGCGCCTTGCCCCCTGGCTGGTTCTGGCCGAACTCGTCTCCGACTGGTGCACCGGAAGCATGTCGTTGGCGGGACCGGAGGCATTGCAGGCGGTGACGGGTGTCATGCGGCCCGGCCTCACTTGTGGGCTGGCCGTGGCGGCCGTCCGCCGCTTTGCGCAGGGGCGCGGAAATATTGCGCAAGGGCGCGGCGATACGCTCTCCCTGCCGCCCATGCCGCTGGGCCTCGCCGCCGTCGCCGCCCCGGCTCTCAATGCCTTGATGGTGATCCCGATCGAGGCGCTGCTGCCCGCCGACGCCGGACGTTACCGGATCGGGGTCGATATCGTCATCTCGCTCACCGGACTTGCGGTGGGCGATCTGCTGGGCATTCTCGTCCTGGCCCCGTTGCTCCTGTGGATGGCCGCACTGATCGATGCGCCGCGGCGCGCCTTGCCCGGTGTTCCGAAACTGCGTCCCGTCCTCGAAGACGCCCTCGTCATCGGCGGCTGCCTGTTGCTGACGGTGGCCCTGTGGCGCGCCGGACTGGGCGCCCAGCCCGCTCCCGGACTGCTCGCAGGCGCCTGGATCGGGCTGCGCCATGGCCGTATCGCCGCCTGGCTGGCGATCCTGGCCCAAGTCTCCGTCTTTCTGCCCTATTCCGCCGGACGGCTGGACGATGCGACACGGCTGGAACTCCATCTCGGCATTGCCGCCGTAGTGCTGGTCACCTGGCTGGCGGGCAGCTTTTCCGACGCCCAGAAGACCGCCCGCGACGTCCTTGAGCGACGCAATCGCCTGCTGTTCCAGGCCGAACGGCTCAAGACCCTGCGCGCCATGTCCGTCGCGGTGATCCACGAGATCAGCCAACCGCTTACCACCCTCGCCATCGAGGCCGGCCATCTGGCCCGCGCGACCGAGGGCCTGCCCGCCGACATCGCCGAGAGCGCCGCGCTGGTCGATCGCAAGGCCCGCGCCCTTTCCGACCTCGTGCGTCGGCTGCGCCGCTTCGGAGGCCGCGACGTCGACGAACCTTCGCCGCTTCCGGTCTCCATGCTGCTGCAGACCGCCAGCCAGATCGTCGCCGCCGAGCTGCGCGCTTCGGGAGGGCGGATCGCCTTTCCCGGCGTCGCGCCCGATCTGCTCGTGCAGGCGCAGGAGATCGAACTGACTCAGGCCTTGGTGAACCTGCTGCGCAACGCCCTCACCGCCAGTCCAGGCGAGGCGATATCCTTGCATGCAGAGGCGCGGCAGGACGAAGTGCAGATCGCCGTCACCAATCCGCTCGCCGCCGCTTGCGAACCGACGGCCGGCATGGGCGCCGGTATGGGCGTCGGCCTGGTCATCGCCCGCACCATCGTCGAGGCGCATGGCGGCACGCTGGTCAGGCGGGATGCGCCGGGCCTGGCCCGTTTCATCGTATCCCTCCCGCTCCTGACCGGATCTCCCGCATGACCGATACCGCAACCCCTCTCGTCGGCGTTCTCGACGACGATGCCGACCTTGCCGCCACAGTGGCGCGGCTGCTGGGCCGCAACGGCCTGGCCGCACGCGCTTTCGTGGCACCTCAGGACCTGCTTGCGGCACTGCCCGCCTGCACTTTCGGCTGCGTCATCAGCGATATCCAGATGGGCGAGATGGACGGCTTCGCTTTTGCCGACGCCTTGCGGATGCGCGACGCTGCCGTGGCGCTGGTCTTCATGACCGCTTGGCCCACCACGACCCACGCGGTCGATGCGGTACGCCGCCACGGGGGCCTCGACTATCTGGAGAAGCCGATCGACGAAGCGCGCCTGCTTGCAGCGGTTCGGGAAGGCCTTGCCTGGTCGGCGCGCGAACGGCGCATTGCCGCGCTGACGGGCCAGTTCACCCGGCGCGAGCGCCAGGTCTTCGATCTTCTGATCCGCGGCCATTCCAACAAGGAAATCGCCGAACGCCTGACGATTTCCGCACGCACGGTGGAGGATCACCGCGCCGCGATCGTCGCCAAGTCACGCACCAACGGCCTTGCCCAGCTCGTCGCCCTCAGCCGGGGCGAGACCTTGTAACGCAAAGCCGGACAAGGGGAGGAAGGCCGAAAACACCGGAAATTTCCCGGATCGACCTCCCCGCCGCGCGGCTTCATTCTCCGTTTGCGACCCGAGGGCCGGGGCATTCCCGCATAAACCGGCCTGAACCTGGCCGGTGAAGGCCGTTCGGCTTTCACCGGCCATCTGTGCGCCGTCCATGCCATCTATGCGCGCGGCGCCGCGCCGCCGCGCTTCAGGAGCGCGCCTTCGCCACGGTGCCCTGAAGCTCTGGAAAACACTCGCGCGCAAGGCTTTTCCACATGGGTTCGACGGCATCTTTCCAGTCGCCGTAACCATAGAGGATCAGCGTACCGTCATGGCGCGCCTCGAACGACATGAGCGGACTGGTGGGGGTATCGACATCCTTGGCCACGCGGAAATCCACCTTGCGGCCGAATTCGACCGAGAGGTTCTCGCTCACCCCGACATCGTCGAATTCGGTTTCGACGCAGGCCGCGACTTCACCGATGGGACGGTCCGAATGCGCCTTGATGGAAGCCGAGACCGAAGGCATCGCTGCCGAAAGCATAATAGCGGCAAGAAACATGACGCGTTGATACCACGAGTGGACAGATGGCCCAAGGCCGCCCGTCGGAGGACGCGGCAACCGGCGCGTAGGACGGTCAAGGGATCAGGACGGGTTTCCGAAGAAATGGTCGATCACGTCCCGTGCCAGGCGGGCGGGCTTGAGCGTGGCGGCATCAAGACAGCACCAGCTGGACTTGACCTCGGCGAGGACTTCCTCCCCGCGCTTGATGATCGTTTCGTAGAAGGCCCGTGCGCCCTGGACCTTTTCCAGCAGCACGGTAGCGATCACGTCGTCCCCCAGGAACGTCGGCTTGCGATAAGTGATCTCGTGCTTGAGCGCGACCCACAAGTGCTGGCCGACCACATCGGTCGGCGCGATGGCCCGCCAGTGGTCGAGAACCGCATCCTGCACCCACTTGAGGTAGCTGGCGTTGTTCACATGACCCATAAAGTCGATGTCGGCAGCATCGACGCCGATGCGGAACTCGTGGGGAATCGCGGTGCTCACGGCATGACTCTAACAGAACTGCGGCCCGCGCAGCAGACAAATATCTCCGCCTTCGGATAAACCGACATTATTGCAGAACCGCGACAGCGGCAGGGATCGCCGCGGCATACCGAGCGACGATCCCTGCCTGCGATCGTACCGTCGTTACAATGACTTGGCCATGTTGAGATGGGCCGTAACAGTCGGGACCAGGCCCTTGGCAAAGGCCTGGAGCGGCGCGGAATCGCCGTTGGCGGCATAGTCCTTGAGCGCCGTCAGCGTTGCCTGATGGGCTTCGACCTGCGCCTTGGCATAGGCCTTGTCGAAATCGGCACCGCTCAGCTTGCCCAACGAATCGACGGTCTGCTTCTGCGCATCGCTCAGCGTGGCATAAGGCGTGATCGCGGGAGAAAGCTTGTCGGTGACGCCCTTGAGCTTCTCGGTCGAGGCCGTGTGCGCTTCGATCATCTTGTCGGCGAAGCGCTTCACCGCCGCCGATGCGCCCTTGGCCACGGCCAGCTTGGAGGTCTCGATCTCGAATGCGTCGCTCGCGGCGGCCGTGTTCGCGAAAGCCTGCCCCGGGCTTTGCGTGGCCGTGCCCATCGGCACGTCCGCGCCCGGAATCGCGCCGGGGACGACGCCCGTTGCGGTGCTGGTGGCCACGTCGCTGGGGGCCGGAGCTTCTTTCTTGCAGGCCGTCAGTGCGAGTGCGGCGAACGAAACGGCGAAAAGTATCCGGTGCTTCATGGTGAGTTCCTCTTCCAGACTATGCCTCTGCGTGAACCATCTTCTCCGCCGAGCGTTCCCGCACAGGCTGCTTCCGGTCGCCCGGACCGGCAAAGCGCCCTTTCCTGCCAGGAGCACGACAATGGGAATCCTCGGAAACATCTTCGACAAGGTCTTCCATCGCAACAAGGCGGAAGCTGCCCCCGCACCTTCCCAGACTGCCCCGGCCGCGCCTGCCCCAGCCGCTGCCCCACCGACCGCCGCCCCGACACCTGCGGCCGAGCCTGTCGATGTCGGCGCCGTGCTGGAGGAAATGGCCTCGATGAAGGCCGACCATGGCGGCAACTACAAGGCCTCGATCGTCGACCTGCTGAAATTGCTGGACCTCGATTCCAGCCTCGCCGCACGCAAGGAACTGGCCGACGAACTCGGTGTCCAGGTCGCCGCGGACGGGTCCGCGGAACAGAACATCGCCCTGCACCGCGCGGTCATGGACAGTCTCGCAAAGAACGGCGGCGTGGTTCCGGACAGCCTTCGCCAATAGCCATAAGATATCGGGCGATCGGAACATTCGATCGCCCAGAGCATCGGATCAAAAACCTGGGGCAGTTGATCCAAGGAATTTGGATCGGAAACTGCTCCAGTTCCTCAATGCTCTCAATTCCTCAACATGTTCCAGTCGTCATCGCCGCCCTTCATCCGCAGGACATCGAGCGCAGTCTGGACGTGGATCGCGGCAAGGTCCTGCCCGCAAGCGTCGAGACGCCCGACCGCCTCCTGAAGCAGAGCAGCGATGCTGCGCAGTTCAAGGACAAGCTGCTCCTGGTTGGTGAGTGCCATACAAAACCGTCTCTCCCCCTGGCCCTGACGCCAAGGCTAAGCGATCGGAGACACTTCACCAAGTGGAATTACGTATTATTTGTGGCGAACGTCAGACAATCCGTGCCGCTCGCGTGAGATAATCGTGCATCAGCGTGGAACCCTTTTCGGTCAGGCGGATGTCTCTGTCCAGTCTGTCGCTGCCCGGCGCATGATGGACAAGCCCTTCTGCTTCAAGGACATTCACCCACCGCTGGGTCGTGTTCCAGGACACCAGGCGTCCAGGCATGGTGCGGCTGTCGGACTGCCCGATATAGAGGTCGAGAAGGATGTCCCATGCGGGATCTCCAAAAAAATCGGCACCGAACACGTCGTCCCGCAGCCGCCGACAGCTGCAGATGAATTCCGCCATCGGCACCAGATCGACAGGTTCCAGAGTATCTTCGGGGTTGTCTTCGAGGTTGTCTTCGCGCTCGCGCTTCAGCAACCGGCGCGCCAGAACCGCCAGCTTCGGCGCGACGCCGGCGGCTTTCCCTTCCCGCAGTTTCCTACCCATTTCCCCCGCTTCTCGATTCCACGATCGCAGCTCATACCGCAGTTGCGAATGCAGGAAGCTCGCCGTGCTGACAACGGCACAGCTGCGATAGATGTCACGACTGCAAAAAGTTAATCAGCAGGGCCTTGCTTCCGACATCATCGGCGACGGGCCGCGGCAACCAGCGCGTAAGTCGTCACGCCGCTGATCGCCAGCGCCAGCACGAAGCCCGCGATCGCGCCCCATTTCGCACCGACCGGTCCCAGAAGAAACCCGCCGAGCGCCAGTCCCATGAGCGGGAGGACGATCAAAGCAAGGCAACCGATTGCGAACACGGGTATTTCTCCTGTCAGGCTGCCGGGCCCTTGCGCGCCCGGCCCTGAACCTAAGCTTTCGCTCTTCTTCCGTCATTCCCCCGCAGCGAACCTGAGCGACGCCCCCTGTTTACTTGCCCGGCACCAGCCGTATCGCCGCGCCGCCGCCGGGGGCGAGCCAGAGCGTGTAGGTATCGCCCTTCTTCACGGTGCGCGTATCATAGGCGATCCTGTGGCGGGCATCGGTAAGGTAGGTCGCGCCCTCCCCGTCCTTCCAGATCGTTGCCTTGTAGGTCTTGCCCGGTTCGAGGAAGTCGAACGAAAGCGTGACATTACGCGCCGTCGCGTCGTTGACGCCGCCGACGAACCATTCGGGACTCCCCCGATCTTTGCGGGCGAAGATCGCATAGTCGCCCACTTCGCCCGCGATCAGGTGGCTTTCCGCCCAGTCGGTGGGGACATGGCTGATGAACTCCATCTCGCGCGGATGCTTGTCGAGGTTCTCCACGAAGTCCGCCGCCATCTGGATCGGCGAGTAGATCGCAAGGTAGAGCCCGAGCTGATTGGCCAGCGTGGAGGCCAGCGGATCTTGGTGTGCGCCTTCAAGGCTCAGCACGCCCGGCGTGAAGTCCATCGGGCCGGAGAGCATGCGGGTATAGACCAGCGTCGGCTCATGGTCCGGCCCGTTCGCGAAGGCACCCCAGGCGTTGTACTCCATGCCCCGCGCGCCTTCGCGGCTGACCCAGTTCGGATACGTGCGGCGCAGGCCGGTGTCCTTGACCGGTTCGTGCGCGTCGATGGAGATGTGGTGCTGCGCGGCCAGCTTCACCACGTCCAGATGGTGGTTCACCTGACGCTGGCCGTCATGCCATTCCATATGCGTTTCGCCCGGCTTTTCGCCGTAATGCCAGGTATCGGCGATGATGCCGCCGCCATCGGCGACATAGCCGGTCTTCACCGAAGTGACGCCCAGCTTCTCGTAGAGAGCAAAGCCCGCGTCCATCTGCTTTTCGTAGATGGCGATATTGCCGCCGGTCTCGTGGTGGCCGATCAGCACCACGCCCTTCTTGCGGGCATAGTCGGTGACCGCCTTGATATCGAAGTCAGGCGTCGCTTCGGTGAAGCTGAAGTCGCCGTGGCCGAACCAGTCGCCGTCCCAGCCCTTGTTCCAGCCTTCGATCAGCACGCCGCCGAAATTGTGGCGCGCGGCATAGTCGATGTATTGCTTGGCGCGCGCGGTGGTGGCGCCGTGCTTGGGGCCGGTCGCCCAGCTCCAGTCGCCGCGGATCATGCCCCACCAGATGCCGATATAGCGCATCGGCTTCACCCAGCTGACGTCGCCCAGCTTGTTGGGTTCGTTGAGATTGAGTTCCAGATCGTTCTCGACAAGGCCTGCCGCATCGTCGGCGATGCGGATCGTGCGCCAGGGCGTGTTGAACGGCAGGTCGCGCACCACCCGCGCGCCGCGCGACGAGGGCGAGAGCGTGGTGCGGAACTTCTGGCCATCCGCCCGCTTGAACCAGTAGCCGGCATAGTCGACCAGCGCCGCCTCATGGAACGACAAATGAGTGCCGTCCTCCAGCTTCATGGTGATCGGCGTGTGCGCGGTGGAAACGGCGTCGATCGGGGTCTTCTGGTAGACCTGCTCGTAGCGGTTCCACTCGCCGCCGGGGATCCACCATGCCGTCCCCTTGGGCACGATGTCAAACTCGGTGGTTTCGTCAGCGATCTTCATCGTCTTCATCGCCGGCTGCGCGGGCAGTTCGTAGCGGAAGCCCACGCCGTTATCGAAGAGGCGGAAATGCACGTCCATCAACCGGCTGCCCTGCGAGGCGGACTGCCGGAAGTGGACGGTCACCTCGTTGTAGTGATCGCGCACATGGGTCCGCTCGCCCCAGGGCTGCTCCCAGGTATCGTCCTGTTTGCCGGTCTCGCTTCCGGAAATCGCAAAGCCGCGCACCATGTTGACGCCGTCGGTCAGCACGAAGCCCAGCTTGCTCGGCGCGATCAGCAGCTTCCCCTTGCGCGACAGCGACCAGGTGGGGCGGCTGTCGTTGTCGGTGCTGACGGTGAGCACGATCGAGCCATCGGGCGAGGCGGCGGTTACCTCGGGCCTGGCCTCCTGAGCGTGGAGCGAAAGCGGCGCAAGGGCAGCGGCGAGGATGCCGGCTTTTGCCAGCAGGCGGAAAGGCTTCATGCGTGTTCTCCGTTCGGAGCCTTGGCTCCGTCTTCAATCCAGATCGCAGCCCATGCAGGGAGCGAGCCGAGTGCGGTATCGTTGACGGCGGCGAGGACTTGGCCGGTAGTCGGCACGCCCTCCGGCCATGCCGCATCGTTTTCACCGATGTTGAACACCGCCAGCACCGACCGCCCCTCGGCCTCACGGCGCAGCACAAGCCGCGTCTCGTCGGCGAGCAAAACTTCGCAAGTCCCACGACGCAGCGCCGCATCGTCACGGCGCAAGTGGATAAGGCGGCGCGTCAGGTGCAGCAGCGAGGCGGGATCGGCCTCCTGCCGGTCGATGGCGCGGGCAAGGTTCGCTTCGGAGAGCGGCAGCCACGGATTTCCGCCGGTGAAGCCGCCGTGCTCGTCCTGCGCCTTCCACGGCAGCGGCGTGCGCACGCCGTCGCGCGAGAGGGTGAGCGGCCAGTTGGCGATGGCCTCCGGGTCCTGAAGCAGTTCGAACGGCACCTCGTCCTGCTCTAGCCCCAGTTCCTCGCCCTGAAACACGATCGGATTGCCTCGGAGGGACAGCAGTAGCATCGCCTTCATCCGCGCAAAGGCGTCGCGGTGCTGCGGTGCACACCAGCGCGAGACGGCGCGGGGGGCATCGTGGTTCTCGAACGCCCAGCTCGGCCAGCCCATTCCGGGCTCGTCCGGCCAGAAGTCCTGCGCGGCGGCGACGTGCGCGGGGGTCAGGTTCTCGGCATAGAGGAAGTCGAAGCCATAGGCGCTGTCCAGCCGGGCGGAACCTTGCGTGAAGGCCTTCATCTCCACCCCGGCGTTGAGCCCGCCGACCTCGGCCAGTGAATAGGTATCGGGATAAGAGGCGATCAGCGCCTGCAACCGCTCGATGAAGGCAAGGATGTCCGGGTGCGACTGGTTGTAGCGCTGGATCTGGAAATCGTAGGGTCGGGTACGGACTTTACCATCGTCCGGCGCGGGCGGATTGTCGCGCAGCAGCAGGTCGTGCATCGAATGGTTGAGCGCGTCGATGCGAAAGCCCGAGACGCCCCGGTCCAGCCAGAACTTCGCCACGCCCAGCAGCGCGTCCTGCACTTCGGGGTTGTGGCAATTGAGCTGCGGCTGCTCGGTCAGGAAGTTGTGCATGTAATACTGCCCGCGCCGCGCGTCCCAGCGCCATGCGGGGCCACCGAAGATCGACTGCCAGTTGTTGGGCGGAGTGCCGTCCTCCTTGGGATCGGCCCACACGTACCAGTCTGCGCGCGGGTTATCGCGGCTGGAGCGGCTCTCCACGAACCATGCGTGCCGGTCCGAGGTATGGGCGTAGACCTGATCGACGATGATCTTCAGCTTGAGGTCACGGGCCCGCGCGATCACCGCGTCGAAGTCTTCCAGCGTGCCGAAGATCGGGTCGACCGCACAGTAATCCGAAATGTCGTAGCCGAAATCGGCCATGGGCGAGGCGTAGAAGGGCGAAATCCACACCGCCTCCACGCCAAGCCCGGCGACATGGTCCAGCCTTGCCGCGATACCGGGCAAGTCGCCGATGCCGTCGCCATTGGCATCCGAGAAGCTGCGGGGATAGATCTGGTAGATGGCGGCGCCGCGCCACCATTCGGCAGGTTGAGTCATGGTCGTTTCCGGGGGGAGTGGATCAGGGTTTGGCCGCGCAGACCGCAAAGCCCAGCGGCGGCAGTTCGACGCGCACCGAACCCGGCGCGCTGGCCGTGGCGGCGCAGGCGGTGCCCGCCAGCGTCTCGAATGCAAGCGAGGCCGGATCGACGGCAACAGCTGCGGAAACCGGTGCGGTGGAGGTATTGAAGGCCAGCAGCACCTCCCGGCCCGTTGTCGGATCGAAGCGGGAAATGGCGACGAGGCCGGGCTTCTCCGATGCCGCGCGGGTGACCGAAGGGCCTTGAGTCAGTGCCCGGGTCTTCACGCGCAAGGCGGAAAGCTGCGCAATCAGGCGGTAGAGCGGATGCGCGGGATCGAAGTTTTCGGTCGCGGTGGAGTTGGCCGTGCCAACGAGCGCCTCGCCGTTGTAGATCGCCACTTTGCTGGCGAACATGTCCTGCCGCGAAAGCTGGTCGCCGCCGACGCCGGCAAAGCCCTGCTCGTCGCCGTAATAGATCGTCGGCACGCCGCGCAGGGTGAGCAGCATGGCATGGGCCAATTCGTCGCGCCGGAGCAGTTCGTCCGCGCTCATCGCCGGGTTCGCCGCCTTCAGGAACATTGCCGCGCGCCCGGCGTCATGGTTGCCGAGGAACGTCGGCAACTGCATCGCGGCCTTGGCGCCGCCCTCGTAAAGCCCGTCGTCATCGGGCAGGCGCGCCAGTTCCTCACTGCTGCCACCGCCCGCAGCCTTCAGAACCGCGTGCATGAAGGCGAAGTCCAGCACGCCGGGCAGACCGGCATTGCGCGTCCAGCTCGCCAGCAGCGCCGGCTCGTAATCGCCGGTCATCACTTCGCCGAAGATGTGGAAGTTCGGGATGCCCTTGGCCGCCGCGCGCGCCTTCATGGCGGGAACGAACGCGCGCCAGAATTCGGGGTTCACATGCTTGGCGGTATCGATGCGGAAACCGTCGACGCCGTACTTGTCGATCCAGTCGCCGTAGATCGCGATCATGCCCTCGACCACGCGCGGGTTCTCGGTCGCGAGGTCGTCCAGCCCGACGAAATCGCCGTACTGCGCGCTCTCGCCCTTCCAGTCGGTATTGCCGCGGTTGTGGTAGTAGATCGGGTCGTTCAGCCAGGCGGGCACTTTCACGTGCTCCTCGCCCTTCGGCACGTAGGGGATATAGGCGAAGGACGGATCGGTCATCTTCGCCCAGTTCGCCGCGCCGGCATCGCCGTCGCCCGCAAAGCCGGGATTGATCGGCGCGCCGGAGACACCGCCTTTGCGCGAGAAGGGATAGTCCGCCTTCGAACGGTAAGGGTACTCCTGCGCAGCGCCTTCCCGGTACTGGATCACGTCCGCCGTGTGGTTGACGATGATGTCCATGTAGACCTTCATCCCCCGGGCATGGGCGGCATCGACCAGCGCCTTGAACTCCGCGTCCGTTCCGAAATGCGGATCGACATGGGTGAAGTCGGTGATCCAGTAGCCGTGATAGCCCGCGCTCTCGCCCCCCTTCGGCCCCTGCACCGGCTTGTTCCTGAAGATCGGCCCCACCCAGATCGCCGTCGCGCCGAGGTTCTGGATATAGCCCAACCGCTGCGTCAGCCCCTTGAGGTCGCCGCCATGATAGAACGCCTTGTCCGCCGGATCGAAGCCGGTCGCGAGCTTTCCGCCCTTGAGGCCGCCCGCATCGTTCGACGGATCGCCGTTCTCGAACCGGTCCGGCAGGACGAAGTAGATCACTTCCTGCTCTGGCGAACGCGCGCGCAGGTCTTCCAGCGGTCCGGCCATCGCGACTGGCGCGGCGAGCGCTGCGGCCAAGGGCAGGAGAGAAGTAAGCAGGCGGTTCATTTCAGGCACTCTCCGATGTTTTGCGTCCCGATGTTTTGCTTCAACGTCGCCCCGAAACCCGTTCGGGGGAAGCGGAACCGGGAAGGGAGGGAGAGGGACTTCCCGGTTCCGCCCATTGCGGTGGCGCCGGAGAGGAGGAGGTTCCCCGAGCGGCACCGATAATTGGCCTCAGAACTTGTACGTGAAGCCCGCCAGATACCTCGCGCCGTAGCGCTGGTAGTCGATGATCTGACGGCTATCGCCCGGATTGGTCGTCACGAAGGGCGCGTTGGTGAGGTTCTGGCCCTGAATGTAGAGCGACAGCCCTTCCAGCGCGCTGCCCGGCTGGAAATCGTAGCCGATCTGCGCATCGATGATCGTCTCGGGCTGGGCGCGGCGCCGCGTGCGGTTGGCCGCAAAGCCGGAGACTTCGCCGATGAAGCTCGAACGGTAGCGCACCGAACCGCGCACGTTGAAGCCCCCCTTCTCGAAGAAGGCGGTGCCGTTGGCCACCCACTTCGAATAGCCCGGCAGCGCGGAAGCGGCCTCACCCGGCGTCGGATGGATCTTCGATTGCGTATAGGCCACCGAGCCGGTCACGCCGAAGCCGGAAAGCACCGAGGTGAAGGCGTCGAAGGGAACGGTCCCGGCCACTTCCACGCCGTAGAGCTTGCCGCCCTGGCCGTTGACCGGCACGTTGATCACCGCGATCGGCGAGATCGTGTAGCCGCTGCCCGGATTGGGCAGGGCCAGCGTCGAACTGTCGATCACCACGTCCTGATTGTAGATGTAGCTCTTCAGTTCCTTCCAGAAGAACTGCGCGGCGATATAGCCCTTGCCGGCGAAGTACTTCTCAAACGTGAGGTCCAGCGCATTGGCGCGCCACGGACGCAGATCCGGGTTGCCCGAGGTTCCCGTCACCACGGCGACGCCGTTGGTGAAGGTATAGCCATATTCGAGCGAGGCGCGCATGTCGTCGAGGCGCGGGCGGATGATCTCGCGCGCGGCGGCGAAGCGGACGACGAAGTCGCTGGGGAAGCGCAGCGAGAGATTGAGGCTGGGCAGCACGTCGATATAGTCGGTGCTCGACTTGCGGGTGGCGTAGAGGTAGCTCGGCGAGCCGTTGGGGTTGAGGATCTGCTCCCCCGTCACCGGGTCGAGGTTGGGCGCGGCGCTGCCGCCGCTGGAGTTCTGGTCGGTCCAGATCGCCTGGACGCCCAGGTTGCCGGTCAGTTCGGCGGCGCCGATCTGCGACTTGATATTGGCCTGGACATAGCCGGTCATCAGCTTTTCGCGGATCGCATAGCCCTTGGAAACGACGTCTCCGGTCGGGTTGGGCACCAGATTGTAGATGCCGTCGCGGATCAGCGCGAGCGGGTTGTAGCTGATGACATTGCCGAGGCCGAGATACTTGAGGTCGGTCGTGCCGAGCTGGTACTGTTCGGGAACCGCCACGCTCACCGTGCCGTCGGTATTGGCGGCAAGGCCCAGGAAGTATTCCTCGGGCGTCAGCGTCTTGGCGTGATTGGTGTAGTTCATCCCCGCCTGAATCGAGCTGAGGAAGGAGGATTCGAACTCCTTCTTCACTTCGGTGCGGAACTGCCAGAGTTCGTCCTTGATCTTGCGGTCGTTGTAGTAGCCGTCCTGCCCGCCGTAGATTGCGGTGCCGTCGGTGCCGATCTGGGTGCCGCCCCAGCCTTGCGGGCTGGTCAGCAGGATCTGGTTCCAGTCGCCGTAGTCGATGCCGTGGGTGAAGGTGGTGCCCTTGGCGGCACTGGTGAAGCCGATGGTGTCGGTGGCGCCCGCGCCCAGGCGGCCGGTGCCGGAGTAGCTTTCGACGGTCAGTTCGTTGCGGTCGGTCTTCGAATAGCTGGCATCGAACATCGCGGTCCAGCCGTCGTCGCCCTTCCACTCGTTGTTCCAGCCGAAGGAGTAGAGCTTGGCGTGGCGCTGGAACACGTCGTTGCGCAGCACGCCCTTGACGTCGGAGAAGCTGCCCGTGGTGATGAGCCCGTCCTCGACGGTATAGCCCGGATTGAGCACGGCAGAGGACCAGTAGAGCGGCAGTTCGATGCCGCGCTTGATCTGGTCGTCCTTGAAGTCCGAATAGAAGGCGTCGATCGTCGAGGTGAAGTTCGGGGTCGGGCGCCACTGCAAGGTGCCGTTGAGACCGAGACGCTTGAGCTTGCTCGAGGTGTTGTACGACTTCGAGCCGCCGATCACCTGGTTGCCGTCTGCCGCATCGGCATAGCCCCAGGAATTGAACTCCTGCACCTGGTAAGGTTCGTCGTTGTAGCTGGCGCCCAGGGCCACGCCGATGGTGTCGTTCGCGAACTGGTCCACGTACATGCCGTTGACACGGAAGCCCTTGTCGTCCGAACCCTTGTTGAGCTTGCCGAGATCGGCATAGACGCCGCGCGCGCCCACGGTGACGATGCGCTTGCCGGTGTCGAGCGGACGGATCGTGCGCATGTCCACCGTGCCCGACAGGCCCTGGCCGACCAGGCTGGCCATCGGCGTCTTGTAGACGTTGACCGCGTTGATGACCTCGGAGGGGTACTGGTCGTACTCTACCGCGCGGTTGTCGCCGGTCGAGGTCTGCTCGCGGCCGTTCAGCAGCGTGGTCGAGAAGTCCGGCGCGAAACCGCGGATCGAGATCGCATTGGAGCGGCCGTTGACGCGCTGCGAGGTCAGGCCCGGCAAGCGGGCGATGGATTCGGCGATCGAGGCATCGGGCAGCTTGCCGATGTCTTCGGCCGAAACCGATTCGACGATCACTTCGGCGCGCTTCTTCTTGTTGACCGCCGATTCCAGGCTGGCGCGGAAGCCGGTGACGATGATCGCCTGATCCTGCTTGGAATCCTCCGCCGGCGCCGCGTCCTGCGCGAAGACGCAAGTGGGCGCGGCGGCGAGAGCCACGGCAAGCGCCAGCGAAGACGAATTCCGGCGCGAAAACTGCTTATGAAGCGACATCCTGTCCTCCTCCTCAAGTGGCCGTCCGCTTCCCTCGCTGTCTCGGGAGGCGGCCGTGGAAGGCCCGGCGTTTTTGCGCCGCGACTCTTTCCGTTCCCCCTCGCTTAGGGCGGGACAGAGCAATGCATAATATGGCATACGTATACGCAAGTGCCGTGAGGCCACGTTGCGTTGCGCGAATGCAACGCTGCGGACATGGGCTGAGCGAAGCGAAAACAGGGCTTTAGCGGAAAGAGCCGGAAAGCGAGAGGATGGGACGCAGACCAGGCAACAGGCCGACCAGTTTCGATATTGCCTATCGGGCGGGCGTGTCGCAGCCCACGGTCAGTCGAGCGCTGAGGGGCAGCAAGGCGGTGAGTGCGGCGACGCGCGCCCGCATCGAAGCCATCGCGCGGGAACTGAACTACTCGGTCGACAAGAACGCCTCGTCGCTGCGCTCGCAGCGGTCGAACACGATCGCGTTGCTGTTCTTCGAGGAGCAGACGCCGGACGATTCGAAGATCAACCCCTTCTTTCTCGCAATGCTGGGATCGATCACCCGGCAATGCGCGAATCGCGGGCTGGACCTGCTCATCTCGTTCCAGAAGATGGAGGACGACTGGCACGTCCGCTATCAGGACAGCCACCGCGCCGACGGGCTGATCCTGCTGGGTTACGGCGACTACACGCTCTACGAGAGCCGCCTCGAACAGCTTGTCGGCCAGGGCACCCATTTCGTGCGCTGGGGCTCGGTGGGCGAACAGAACATCGGCGCCACAGTGGGCTCGGACAATTTCGGCGCGGGCAAGCTGGCCGGCGAGCACCTGATCGGCCTTGGCCGCAAACGCATCGCCTTCCTCGGGCAGGCGGACGAGCACTACCCGGAATTCGCCGACCGCTATCGGGGCCTGTGCACCGCCATGGCCGAGGCCGGCCTCGCCTGCGACCCCGCGCTCCAGCGCGACGCGATCAGCCATGAGGAACTCGGCCACCGTGCAATGCAGGACATTCTGGACAGCGGCACCGCGTTCGACGCGGTGTTCGCCGCCAGCGACCTCATCGCGATCGGCGCGATGCACGCGCTCGCCGCTGCCGGACGCACGATACCGGGAGATGTCGCGGTGATGGGCTTCGACGACCTGCCCGCCGCCAGCATGACCAATCCGCCGCTGACGACAGTGATGCAGGACCTCAAGGGCGCGGGCGAGCGGCTCGTCGAAACACTCGTCGCGCAGATCGAGGACGGTCCCCGGCCCGCCCCTACGCTCGCATCGCGGCTTATCGCGCGGGCGAGCACGCTGGGTAACGCCAGGGACGTTCCCAAGCGGGGTGCGCAATCGGATCGGAAACCGCTCTAGGCATTCGTATGCATCTTGCCGTGAACGGACCGCCGTGCAAGGCCCGAGGCCGTGCAACCGACGGGCCGGGAAGGCCTGCGCAGCTCAGGGAAAGGGCGTGATGGAAGACGCGATGAGGCTTGAAAAGCCCCGGCAAGGCTGGACCGGACTATGGAACATCAGCTTCGGCTTCTTCGGCATCCAGATCGGCTTCGCGCTCCAGAACGCCAACATGAGCCGCGTCTTCCAGTCGCTCGGCTCCTCGATCGAAGACTTGCCCGCCCTGTGGATCGCCGCCCCGCTGACCGGACTTCTGGTGCAGCCGGTGGTGGGCCATCTGTCCGACCGGACATGGCTGGGCCGGCTCGGCCGCCGACGCCCCTATTTCCTGGGCGGTGCAGTGCTGGCGACGCTGGCGCTGCTGGTCATGCCGGAAAGCACCGGCCTGCTCATGGCGGCAATGCTGCTGTGGATGCTGGACGCCAGCCTGAACATCTCGATGGAGCCGTTCCGCGCCTTCGTGGGCGACATGCTGCGCAAGGATCAGCACACTGCCGGCTATGCGGTGCAGACCGCCTTCATCGGCGCGGGCGCAGTGGTGGGATCGCTGTTTCCCTACGTCCTCGACCATCTGGGCATCAGCAACCTGGCCGGGCCGGGCGGCATCCCGGACACCGTGCGCTTCAGCTTCCGCGCCGGGGCGCTGGCGCTGTTCGTCGCCGTGCTCTGGACGGTGCTGACGACCCGCGAATACTCGCCCGAGGAACAAGCCGCCTTCGCCGACGGCGATGACGACCACACGGCGACGACCGCCGCCGCGCTGGCCCGGCGCAATCCGCTCGGCGGGCTTGCCTGGATCGCCGCCGGTGCAGTGGTCGCGCTGGCGGTGTGGCAGTGGGCGCTGGAGAAGGAAGTCTACCTGCTTGCCGGCCTGCTTGTCGGCTACGGCCTGGCAGTGATCGCGGCGATCCTTCTTGCCCGCTCAGGTCGCAGCGCCTCCATGCTCGCCGGAATCGTGGGCGATTTCGGCGGAATGCCGCCGATCATGAAGCGGCTGGCCTTCGTGCAGTTCTTCAGCTGGTCCGCGCTGTTCATCATGTGGATCAACACCACGCCGGTCGTCGCGCAGTACCACTTCGGCTCGGCGGACCCCGCCAGTACCGCCTATCAGGAAGCGGGCAACTGGGTAGGCGTGCTGTTCTCCGTCTACAACGGCGTTGCCGCGATCGCCGCGCTGGCCCTGCTGCCCCGGCTGGCCCGCCGCCTCGGCAAGGCCCGCACCCACGCGCTTTGCCTGACACTGGGCGCACTGGGTTTTGCCGGGTTCTTCATGCTGCGCGACCCCCAGGCGCTGATCTTGCCGGAAATCGGCATCGGCATAGCCTGGGCCTCCATCCTGGCCATGCCCTACGCCATCCTGGCGAGCAGCCTGCCGCAAGCGAAGCTCGGTATCTACATGGGTCTTTTCAACGTCTTCGTGGTGCTGCCGCAGCTGCTCGTGGCAACCGTCCTGGGGTCCGTGATGAAGCACTTCTTCCCGCAGGCCCCGATCTGGACGATGGCCTTCGCTGCCGGAACCCTGCTGGTGGCGGCTTGCGCCGCCTTGCGGATCTCCACACCCGCCGATTGAGCGGCCGAACGCACTGCTGGGCGCTCCAGGGTAGTGAATGTCGAACCACTTCGCCGGGCGCCAGGTGGCTTCCGGTTCGGTGCCGTGGCCGACTGCCCGAGGTTGACGGTGCTCTTGCCTTCGACCTGGCCGCTGGCTTTGATCCGTTCGCCCGGTCAGTTGCCCTAAAGCGCCGTTAAATGACTTAAAAGCTTCATAAAATTCCCTGTCCCCGGTTTGCCTGCCCGATCTTCTCCCCTCTCGGGAGACCTGCTGCAATCTGCACGACGGAGATCTGGGATGCTCGTTATCGCCATCGCTCAATCTTCGCAGACAGCCTGCGCATGGTCCCTGCCTCCGTCGTGCATCGCGTTCTCCTGCCTTTGCAGAATGACGCCGATGACACGCCGGATTCGTGACTTTTGCGGATAGCCTTTGAAGGAGCAATGCGATGCGTTCTGTTTCTCGCCTGCACAAACTCGTTGGATGGCATAAGCTCGTTGGATGGATAGTCCCGGCAATGGCCGTATTCATCGCCGGACCGGCCGCTGCCGCGGTCATAGGGCACGATCAGGTTCAACCGATCCCCGCCGCAGCCGAAAGCTACATGTCCAAATTCCAACCCGTGTTGAAGGTGGAGGACGGCTGCGTTCCGTTCCCCGCCGTCGACGCCAGCGGCAATACCAACGGCGGCCTTTCGCCTACCGGCTCACGGAACGGCGGATGTTCTTCCAGCGTCGGGCAGGTCTATGTCCGCGCCCAGAGCCATTATGGCCTCTGCGCGGTCATGTATGCCTGGTATTTCCCCAAGGACCAGGTCCTGGACGGTCATCGACACGATTGGGAAAGTGCGGTCGTCTGGCTTTCGAGCTGTGAGGATTCCGCCAGCGTCGTTGCGGTTTCGTACTCGGCGCATTCGGGTTACGACAAATCGACCTCGCCGCCGCTCGATGGCAGCCACCCGAAGGTCCGCTATTACACCAACGGCATCACCAACCATCAACTTGGCTCGACCACGTCGCAGGGCGGACAACAACCCCTGATCCAGTGGGAAAAAATGCCCGCGGCCGCGCGCGACGCCCTGACGAACACCAGCTTCGGCGATGGCAACGTCCCGATGAAGGATGCCAATTTCGCCAACAACATCGTCAAGGCCGATTTCCGTTAGAGCATTTTCCAATCGGGTGGGATCACCTGATGACTCGGAAAATTCGGCAAACCAGTAGTTTAGAGCGGTTGATCCGGCACAACCGGATCAACCGCTCCAAGGCCATTTGACGGGTTTCGTTTCTACTCGGCCCGCTGCGCTTTCGAAGTGCGGCGGGCAACCCTCGCGAGGGGGGGTAAAGACGTCGCCGGACCGTCGCTTCGCCTCAGGCGGCGGCAAGGTAGATCCCGTCCGCCTGTTCCTTGACGTGCAGGCCGAACAGGGCACCGATCAGCGCCAGCGACTGCTCGGGTCGGTTGAGCCGGAAGCGACCGCTGAAGGTCAGACCCGCCAGCCTGGGATCGGCAATGCGCAGCGGCACGGCGCTGTAGCGGGCGAGGCGCTGTACGGCGAAGCCCAGCGGCATGGCATCGGCATCCAGCCAGTCGCTTTGCCAGTCGGAATGACTGGCGGGGTCGAATGCTCCGGTCGAGACCGCGCGGCCGCCGACCAGTGCCCAGTGATCGGCCGGGACCACTCTGGCTTGCTGCCCCGCCACATCCAGGCGGACGCGGCCGGCAAAAACGCGCAGTTCGCTCGCCTCGGCCAGATGATCGACGCTGAAGCTGGTGCCGAGCGCGACCATGGCGGCGTGCTGCGTGCGCACTTCGAAGGGCCGCTGGGGATCGTGGCGCACATCGAAACGCGCGGCGCCCTGCTCCAGCCGCACATGGCGACGACCTGCGGAGAAATCGACGGCCACGCGGGAGGCGGCATCGAGCAGCAGGGCCGATCCGTCGGGCAGCGTGAACCGCCGCCGCTCCCCCACGCCGCTGGCCAGAGGCAGCGGCGTGGCCGGGTCGGCTGCATGTTCGCGCGTCAGCCAATAGCCCGCGAAAGGCAGGGCAAGGGCACCGGCCAGACCGGCGGCAATCGCCTGTCGGCGGGCAAGCATGGGCCTGGGGCGATCGGCGGTGCGGGCGGGTCGGCTCGTCCGGGCACGCAAATCCGGCAGGGGGGCAAGGGCCTGCGGCGCCTTGTCGTCGCCCCCCAGGGCATCAAGCATCGCGGTATCCGCCATCAACCGCCGCATCCGCGCGAAAGCGGCGGCGTTCTCCGGCGAACCCTCCAGCCAGACGGCCAGTTCGCGGCGTTCCTCGGCGGTCAGTTCGGCAAAGCGGTCGGCCCAGTCCGCCGCACGTTCAAGGGGGGAGGCCAGAGGGGAAATCTGTCGGTCATCCATGGTTTGCTTGTCCCTCTCCGGCGGGTTCGAGATCGCCCTCCAGCGTCTGCGCCAGATCGGCCATGGCGCGCACGAGATGCTTCTTCACCGCCTCCAGGCTCAGGCCGAGTTCGGCGGCAATCTCCTGCCGGGATTTTCCGTCGACATGACGCAGCCGGAACACGGTGCGGCGCATCGGCGTGAGACGGGCCAGGGCGGCTTCGAAACGGGCGAAGCGTTCGCGATAATCCAGCACTTCGTCCGCCAGCGGCATATCGCATACGAGTTCGAGTGGATCGAGTTCGCAGCCGATCCCCCCTGCCCTGCCGCTCTTGCGGACATCGGCGATGATGACCGAATCGGCCACGCGGAAAGCATAGGCCAGCGGGTGCTCGATCGCTTGCCGCCGCTCCTGCTCCATCACCCGGGCAAGGGTTTCCTGCACCACGTCCTCCACACCCTCGGGATCGCGCATGCGCTTGCGCACATAGCTCTTCAGTCGGCCCATCCCGGCCAGCAGCGGGCTGGTGGCATTGTTCATGAACATGCGCGGCATCTCGATGCAGGGGCCGATCGGGAGGCGCGTGGCCCGAACGAACCGGCGCGCCTGAACGGTAGAGGCGCCGAAGCGCCAAGCGGGGACAGGTCGAATGATGAAAGGGTCCGCGCCATCGTCAGAACGCGCAACGCATACCGAGCGAGAAGATCCGGCCGGACCGGGTTCGGGCCAGCAGGCGCCGGGCTTCGCGGTCGGTGTACTGGGTGATGGGCGCGTCGGTCAGGTTGCGCGCCTCGAACATCGCCTGGAGATTGCCGCTCAGCCGGACGTGGGCTGCGAAGTCGAGCGTCATGCCGCCCTTGATCCATTCGCCGATGTTTCCGTTGTTGCCGATGTCGATGCGATAGGTGCCGCGCCAGGCCGCCGCCACGCGTGCGTCCCATCCGCGCCCGGTGTAGTAGAGCGTGGCATTGCCCGACCAGCGCGAAAGGTCGATCAGCGGCAGTTCGATCGCCGTGCCGTCATAGATCACATCGCTGCGGCCCGAGGCGAACGTCACGTTGGCTTGCAGGCCCAATCGGTCGAACGGGCTGGGCAGGAAGCGCAAGTCGCGCTGGGCGGCGGCTTCGACACCCAGGATCGATGCACCCCGGCCGTTCAGCGGGCGCACCACGTTGTAGAGCACCGAACCGTCCAGACCGTCGTAGAGGAAGGCCAGCGGCAACCCGGTGTCGCGATAGGCCATCATGGTGGTTTCGGACGTGATGAACGATTCCATCCGCTTGTAGAACAGCCCGAGCGAGACATAGCCGTCATGGCCCATGTAGCGCTCCAGCGAGAGGTCCAGCGCCGTGACGGCGAAAGGCTTCAGCGCGGGATTGCCGGTTTCGACGGTGCCGCCGAACGGGGTGGAGTTGACCGAAGCCGCGGCGCGCAAGTCGGCGACGTCGGGCTGGTTGAGATTGCGTCCGGCGGCCAGCCGCAGGCGCAAGTCGCGGGCCAGGTCCATCCGCGCCTGGAACGAGGGCAGCCAGGCCGAATGGCGGCTGCGCTGCACCACGGCGACCAGCGTGCTGTCATCGCTCGCCTCGCCCGAGGATGTCGTGACCATCCGCAGATATTGCAGGCCGAATTCCGCCTCCACGGGGATCGTCCCCAGCACGAAATCGAACTGGCCCAGCGCGAAGGCGGCATAGCCGTTTTCGCGCACGCGATAGGCGGTGCCGGGCAGGTCCGCCGCGGCGGTCAGGTCGCGCGACTGGCCGAGCGCGGCGAAAGTGGCGTCCAGATCGGCGACGACGTAGCGGGCGAGCGAGCGGGCGTCGATCCGCGTGGTGACGGCCCGATCTGCCCCGGTCGATCCCGCCGCGTCGCGGTAATCCGTGGTGATGCGCCGTTCGTAGCCGTCGTTGCCGAAGAAGCGATAGCTCGCGCCCACCCGCAGTTCCGCGTGAGCCCCGAACCGCCGCACCAGTTCGATCCGGGCGCCGGCGTTCTCGTTGACGACGGCATCCTCGCGCACGTCCGCGCGCATGAGGTTCCAGTTGGCGGCATCGGCAATGTCGAAGCCATAGGCGTTGCGGGTGCGCGCACCGGTGGCGACGTAGGCGAAATCCTGCCCGCCGGATTCCAGGAAGACCTTGTCGGACACCGGCTCCTCGAAGTCGGACCGGGCATAGCCCGCGCGGACCTCGATCCTGGTGGAAGCGCCGAGCGGTCGCTGCACGAAAAGCGCGACCTGATCGAAATCGGTGTGGTCCTCGGTCGTCTTGCGCTCCGTGCGCATGTCGATGCCGCCCAAGTCCGCTGCGACCATCGTGTCGCCGACGATCTTCGCGGACCTGAGAACTTGCGTGCCGCCGACGGTTCCGGTCGTCAGGCCGTTGGTGCCCGCCGCCGCCAGCGAATATTCGCCGCGATGATTGGAAAGGCGCGCGTGGATCAGGTCGAGCGCGACGTGCAAACCGTCCTCGCCCTCATGCTCCAGCGAGCCGACAAGGTTCAGCCGGTCGAAGCGGTTCGTCCAGGTCGAGTACGTCTGCCCGCGCGACATGTAGACGGGATCGCCGTGGCCGGTCAGCCGCGCCCGGTCGGCAGCGGCGACGCCGGGGCCGATATTGGCTTCTCCGAAAGTCACCGGCACCCAGTCCCAGTTCCGATAGCCGTATTCGGTCACTTCGTTGCGGCTGTAGGATAGCGCGAAAAGCGCGCCCCAACTGCCGCCCCGGCGCGAGACTTCGGCGGTGACTTGCGGGGTGACGGCGCCGCCGTTGCCGGAGGTGCGGCCCTTCACCGAAAGCAAGGTCACATCGTCCGGCCGGTCGAACGGGCGCAGCGTTTGCAGTGCGACAGTGCCGCCGATGCCGCCGGCGTCGAGGTCGGCAGACCATGTCTTGCGCACGTCCACGCCGGAAAACAGCCCGGCATCGAACACCGAATAGTCGAAGCGGCGCTGGCGGCTGACGGAACCGCGATTGTCCATGCCCGAAGCGGTCGTCGCCAGCGCCTCGATTCCGTTGAGCGTGGTGCGGGTGAACAGGGGACCCAACCCGCGCAGCGAGATCTGCCGCCCTTCGCCGTTGTCGCGACTGATGGCGATGCCCGGCAGGCGCTGCAAGGCATCGGCCGCGTTGTGATCGGGAAAGGCGGCGATGTCTTCGGCGCGCGTGACTTCCAGGATCGATCGGGATGCGCGCTTGACGGCGACGGCCTGCCGCAGGCTTTCGCGATAACCGGTAACGACGATCGGCTCGGGGGGCGGAGCCGGTTCCGATGTCGGCAAGTCGCGGTCGTTCGGCTCCGGTGCCTGCACGGGCCGGACCGGAGCGGGCGTGACCAGATAGCCGCCCGGCATCTGCCGAACCGTGACGGGAAGGCCCTGCGTCACTTGCCGAATCGCCTCCCCCACCTCGAAGCGGCCGCGCACGGGATGCGCGACGCGCAAGTCGGCGGGCACGGACGTGACGACCTGCGTTCCGGAGCGGCGCGAAATCTCGGCAAGCGCATCGGTCAGGCGGATGGCGGCGATATGCAGCGAGATACGGGCTTCGCGCGGCTTGCCGTCATGCGCCTGCGCCGCTGCGGGCAAGGCAGCGGTAAACAGGAAGCCGGACAAGGCGAGACGGGCCGAAAGCAGGCCGACTGACTGGAGCGAAGACACGGGGATGCGCCCTTTCGGGGGCGCGGCTAACAGCGCTGCATGACATTGATGTGACCTGCCGGAACGGCGGGATAAAATCGTCTGAAGGGCGGGTATTGCGCCCGCCCTTCAGACGCGGATACGATCAGAACTCGAAGCGGACGCCGCCCATGACCGTCGTGCCCGAACGGGTATTGACGTAGAGCCGCTTGGTGCTGTCCGAATACTGCTTTTCGTGCTGGTTTGTCAGGTTGATGGCGTCGAGCGTCAGTTGCACGCCCTCCATCACCTTGTAGTGCGCGGACATGTCGACATAGACCGTCGCCGCATAGCCCGAGAGGTCCTGGTCGAGACCGAGCGAGGTGGAAATCGGCGCCGCGCTGTAGACGTAGCTGCTGCGGTAGTTGGCCGAACCGCGAATGTCGAACTTCGCGTCCTGGTAATAGAGCGTGATGTTGCCGTTGTACTTGCTGAGACCCTCCAGCGTCGTATTGGCACCGCCCGCATACATTGCCGAATAATCGTACTTCGAATTGACGTAGGTGAAGTTCACCGCCGTACCGAAGCGGTCGAAGGGGGCGGGCAGGAACGTGAAGTCGGTCTGCGCAGCGAGTTCCAGGCCCCAGAGGTCGGTCTTGCCCAGGTTCACCGGACGCGAGAACGTGGTGACATTGGTGCTGCCGGTCACGCCCGTGACGAGGGCGGTCGAAAGCCCGGTCTCGCTGTAGGGCACGTCGTTGACGGTCTGGGTGGTGATGAAGCCGTTCAGGGTCTTGTAGAACAGGGCCGCGCTGACCGATCCGACTTTGCCGAAGTAGTATTCGACCGAGAGGTCGAGATCGGTGGACTTGTAGGGTTTCAGTGCCGGGTTTCCGACGGAGACCGAAAGCTCGTTGTTGTCACCTACCGTGACGGTGCCGTTGACCGCCAGCGAACCGAGCGCCGGACGGTTGATGTTGCGCGCCGCCGAAGCACGCACGACAAGATCCTTCGCCGGATCGAAGATCAGGTTCACCGCCGGCAGGAAGCCCTGGTAGCTGGACGAGACCGCGATCGGCGCATCGGTGCCGCCCACGGTGCCGACACCGGCCGAAAGGATGTCGGTGTGGTAGTAGCGTCCGCCGATGTTGCCACGGAACGGCAGGCTGCCGAGCTGGTGATTCCAGTCGTACTGGACGTAGCCGGCGGCGGTGCGTTCCTCGACCGCGAAGACGCTGTTCTCGCTCGTCAGGTATTTGCTGCGGTCGATCCCGAGAGCGGACAATGCCTTGTCGTAGTCGACGATCACCCAGTCCTGGCCCTTGTAGCCGGTATAGACCTTGGAATAGTCGCTGATGTCGGCGCTGACGGTTCCGTTCTTGAAAGCCGTCAGGAGGGCATCGTTGTAGGTGCGCTTGAAGCCGGAGTTCTTGAACCGGCGCCACTCGCCGCCGACCGAAATCTTGTCGTCAGGCGTGATTTCGTAAGCCAGACTGCCCTTGACGTTATCGAAGGCGGAGTCCTGGAAGCTCTGGTTCATGTCGATTTCATGCGCGTGGTAGTTCGACGCATCGCCGGTGTCCCAGCCGTAGGTATTGACGAGCCCGTAACTGCCGCCGCGATAGTCCGAGATCACGTTGCCATAGGCCTCGGTGTAGAACTGGTCGCTCAGCGGCATGTCATAGCTGGAACGCTCGATACCGCCGAGGAACGTCGCCTTGAGGCCCGGCACGATCTCGGCATCGCCGCTGAAAGTGAGCTGCTTAAAGGTGTTGCTGGCCTTCTGGATACGCGTTTCGGTCGCCGTCTGGCCGCCGGTGACGTCGAGGTAGGTCACCTCGTTCTGGTCGTTCCACTCGATCGCGTTGATCTTGGAGTTGGGATAGGTCACGCCGGCAAAAGTCTGGCCGCCGCCCAGCCAGGTCGAGCCGCCGCCGCCGCGCGAGGCAAGGTGAGTCTCGAAACGATCGGCCTTGTACTTGCCGTAGAGGCCGTCCAGCGTGAGATGGACGGTATCGGCCGGGTTCCACTGCGCCGAAGCCGTCACGCCAAGGCGGTCCTGCGTGCTGTCCCAGACGGACTGGCGATTGCCGCGCGCGAAACGTAGTTCGCCGGAGTTGATCTTGTCCTGCTCCTCCTGCGTCAGCGCGGAAATATCCGAGCCGTTAGCCTTGTTCCGGCGCCAGCGATACGTATCGACGCCGGTCTCGCGGGTCTGGCGATGGCTGTAGGCGGCCGAGACGAGAATGCCGAAATCGCCCCAGTTCTTGGAAACGAGGCCGGTCAGGCGCGGCTGGAAATCCTTGGTCAGGGTATTGGTGCCGCCCGAAGCGGAGAAGGCGAGCTTGGTGCCCGTATAGTCGAACGGACGCGCCGTGAAGAGGCCGACGGTACCGGCAAGGCCACCTTCGGTCTGGTCGGCCGAGAACGACTTGCGCACATCGACGCGGTTGAACAGTTCGGCGGCGAAGATGTTGAAGTCGAACGCGCGGTCGCGCGTGCCCTGGCCGCGGCTGTCCTGCGGGGAATCGACGTTGCCCAGCACTTCCATGCCGTTCAGCTGCACGCGCGTGAAGTCCGGCCCCAGGCCGCGCAGGCTGACGCGGCGGCCTTCGCCCGCCTCACGGTTGATGGCCACGCCGGGCAGACGCTGCAACGCTTCGGCAAGGTTGAGATCGGGGAAGGCGGCGATGTCGTCTGCGACGATCGAGTCCTGGATGATCGTCGCATTGCGCTTCACATCGCGCGCGCCTTGCAGGCTGGCGCGGAAGCCGGTGACGACAATCGCTTCTCCGCCATCGGCCGGAGCCGCGGCGTCGGTTGCCTCCTCGGCCAGTGCGGGTTGCGCCGCGAAGGCCAGTGCCGTCGATACCAGCCAGAGGCTGCGCCTGTTCCACATTGTCATATCCCTCATCTTCATTTCGTCGAGAATTCCACGGCCCGGATCGGGTGCGCGAACGAGGGTGAAGAGAGGGATGAGACGATGGCGGGGACAAAAGAATTTTATGAAAGTTCAAAGACTAAATATGACATTTCCATGAAATTCAAGACGAGAAGACGAGAGCATGTACTGAAACCATCCAGTATTGTTTGAGCGGACCAGTCCATTACCGAATCCGCCCTTTTTTCCGCCCGCAACCTTGGCCGCATTTTCCGATTGATCAGGCGAACCCACCTGATTGGAAAATGCTCTAAGGATCGCGTCGGGCGATCTTCCCGGCCACGGTTTTTGCTTCGTCTACGCTCTTGCCGATCGAGAGAACTTCCAGGCGGCCATCCGCACGAAGGTAGCGAACGGCGGTGTCCTTGAGATCGACAGCCGAAATCGAACGCAGACGATCGGTCGCGCCCTCGAACCGGGAAATGCGTTCCGGTTCCGACTGCGACCGCGCGACAAGGCTCATCCAGCTGCCATTGCTCTTGAGCGCATTGGCAAGCCGCTGAAGGACAGGTTCGCGTGCGCGCTGAAGGGTGTCGGCATCGACGGGACCGGCCCGCAAGTCGGCAACGACCTCCTCGATCGCGTTGCGGGTCGCCGGGATATCGACCGCATCGATCGATGCATTGACCTGGAAATAGCCATAGCCCTTCCAGACATGCGAGGTGAGACTGGCCGACCCCGGCGAATAGGCCTTGCCGAGCTTTTCGCGCAGCTGCTCGGTCAGCCGGATGTTCATGACCTCGTGAAGCAGTTCAAGCCTGGCCACTTCGAGCGGATCGGCATCGTCGCGAGTGGGCCAGAGCATCCGCAGGATCGCCTGGTTCGCCGGTCCCTTGTGGCGGATGACGTGACTGGCAGCGGTTTTCGGAAACACGCGCGGCGCCTGTCCGTCATGCGTGCCGAAGGCCGCCTCGCGCTGGGGGAGCGCACCGAAAGTGCGGGCTACGAGGGCAATCGCGGCTTCTTCGTCGACATCGCCGACCAGGCCGATCTCGATTGCGCCGTGGGCAAGGCGATCGCCGATGTCGGCCTTGAGGCGGGTAAAGGAGAGGCTGCGATAGTCGTCGGGCGATCCCAGCGAGAAGCGCGGATCGCCGCCGCTGGTTATGCTGCCCAGCTCGGCCTGCATTGCCGATTTCGGGGTGGCACCGATCTGGGCGAAGCGGTTGTCGATCGACTGGCGATAGCGAACCTCGCCCTCGGGCCGATAGCCCGGATCGGTAATCAAGGCAGCCAGCAACTGCAATTGCAGCTCCAGGTCGCGCGGCGTGGTGACGCCCCCGGCATCGAAGGAATCGTCCCCGCTGCCCAGACCCATGCCGACGCTGCGTCCGGCCAGGATGGACCTCAATTCGTCGGCGCTGTGCCGACCGAGGCCGCCGCCCGCGAGGCTCGACACAAGCTGCGTCGTGCGGGGATTTTCCCGTGTGTTCAGACGATTGCCGCCGTCGAGCGCGAAGCTGAACCGGATGCAGCCTTTCTCCAGCCCGGTCCGGCGCAAGTTGACCATGACCCCGTTGGCGAAACGAACCTGACGGATGCCGAGATCCGACCGCTTGTCGCTGACGACCTGCCCCGGCGTACCGAACGTGGTGTAGGCGAAAGGCCGGGGCTTCGCTTCGCCGGTTCTGCCGATCTTCGACCGCTGCACCGAGGCCCATGCCGACCGCAGCGCGCCCTCACCGCCTTCCGGCGCCTTTCGCCCGGTAAAGCGGATCATCGGCCGGTCCAGAGGAACGGCCTCGCGAAGCATCGCCTGCAAGACATCCTCGGGCGTGATCCGGGGCGCCAGCTCCTCGATGCGCTCCAGCGCGGATTGCGGCGTAGACGGTACGACGCGGTCGTCCACCAATCCCAGCGCCAGCTGCGCCAGCCCCTTGTTGCTGCGGGTCTCCGCCGAGGCGGCGGCATTCTGCGCCCCGGTCAGCAAGCGCGCGACCTGCTCCGCCACTTCGGCTTCGGTGAAACCATGTTCCAGCGCGCGCCGGTACTCGATACCGGCGGCGTTCATGCCCGCCTGCCAGGCGCCATCGACGGTACTGATGCCAAGCGCCGTCGAGCGCGCCGTATCGAACAGGTCGCCGGTTCCGAAGCTGGCGCTGCGGAAGGGAGGCTTGGTGCCGCTGGCCAGCCGGCTCAGGCGCCGGTTGACAATGGCATATCCCACGGCGCGCAGAACGGCCTGCTCGCGGTTTTCCAGCGTGTCAGCCTCATCGATATAGGCACCGTTGCGCTGGATCGTGACCTTTTCGGGCAAGGAGGGTGCCGTGTAGATGCGTACGCGGTCTGAATCGGCGGGATCGATCGGCCCCGCGTCGGGCTGTGCTTCGGCGCGGCGCGGCTGCCAATCGCCGAAGCGGCGCCGGATGTCTGCCTCCACCGCATCGACATCGATATCGCCGACGACGACGAGCGTCGCATGGGCAGGCACATATTCGCGTTCATAGAAGGCACGAAGCGAGGCGGCGGTCGCGGCCTCAAGCGTCTCGGTCGTGCCTATCGGCAAGCGCTGCGTGTAGAGCGCACCGGGATAGAAGAAATCCATTCCATCCAGAGTGCTGCGGAATGCCGGAGAATCGCGGTCGCGCATCTCGGCGAGCACGACGCCGCGTTCGCGCGCCACGGCATCCTGCGCGATCGTGAGATTGCTCGCCGTCTCCCGCATCAGCATCAGGGCCGTGTCGAGAAGTTCGCGGTCCGCGCGCGGAAGGTCGAGCTTGTAGAGCGTGCGGCTGAAATTGGTCGAAGCATTGGTGTCCGACCCGAACGCCAGCCCTGCCCGCTCCAGCAAAGGCACCATCTGGCCTTCCGGAACATTGCGCGATCCATTGAAGGCCATGTGCTCGAGGAAGTGCGCAAAACCACGCTCGCCGGGCGCTTCATCAAGCGAGCCGACATTCATGTCCATGCGGACCACCACCGTGCCGGCCGGCATGCCGTTGTGGCGCACCACATAACGCATCCCATTGGCGAGGCGGCCGACACGGAAACCCGCGTCCATGGGAACATCGCTGCTTTCGAACGCCCACGAGGTGTCGTCCGCGCGGTCGGGGGCACTCGCCGCAAGAGGGCTGGCGGCAAGAAGGAGAACGATGGGAACGAGCGAGGTCTTCATGGTCTGGCGCGGGGCTCCGTGGGAGAGGCTGCAAGCGGGGGGCGAGGCAACGGTCATGGGTTCGTTGCCCGCCCATCGGTGTGGTTGTCGGAAGAAGTTGAGAATTGGCCGATCGGCGCGGTCCAAGGCGTTCAGGTCGAGGCGCGATAGGTCATGGGCACGATGAACTGGAGCTGCGCCGCGCTCAGCTCTTTCGGCGGACGGGGATAAGGTACGGCCCCCCGGATCTGCGCCAGCGCCAACCCGTCAAGCGCGGCAACGCCGCTGCTGCTGACGATGAGGATCTCGGTGATCTCACCCGTTCCCGTAAGGTTGAAACGAACGAGCACCCGGCCCTGGACACCCGACCGGGCGAGGCGGGCCGGGAAATCCTTCTTGCTCAGGATGTGACGGAAGACCTTGACGGCATAGCTGTTGCTCCCCCTGCTGGACCTGGCCGGAGCGGATGCCGGCGATGCCGCAGACGAAGCGTCGGGACGGCCCTCGTCGGATGCTGCGGGCGATGCCTGCGGCGGGGCTTCCGCCGAAGCCGCATTCCGGCTCTTGGCGCCCTGCTTCCCCTCGCCCTCGGCAACCTGGACCGGCCGTGGCAGCGGCAGTTCCGAAACCACGGGGGGAGCCGCCGGCAGCGAGATGGCAGGTTCCCGCAATGCCGCCGGCCGGGCCGCACTGTCCGCTGCGGGCGCCGCCTGCTCCCGGCGTGGTTCGGGTTCGCTGGCTTCGTCCGGCGCGGCGGCAAGCGATACGGTGGTCAGGCGCTCCCCATCGGCAATGCCTTGCAGCTCCGCCTCCGGCGCCCGCCACACCGCCAGAAGCAGGAGCAGGACAGCAGCGTGAACCGATATCGCGAGGCATGCCGAGGTGATCCGGGACGTCATCGCCCCCCCCACCTCGCCGCCTTGCCACCTGTGCATGAGCAGGCCTGTCGCTGCATTCGATGCGTTCACCGTCACAGGACCTTGAGGAAAGCCACGAGCGCATCGCGCTCCTCGCGCGTCAGCTTGAGCGGCGTCAGCAAAGGATCGTGGATGGGCGCTGGTACGCCCGACTTGCCCTGAGCCCGGTCCTTGCCCCCTCCGGCATTGTAGAGCGACACGACATCTTCAAGCGTCGGAAACAGACCATTGTGCATATAGGGCGCCGTCCGGCTCAGCCCGAGCAGCGATGCGGTGCGAAAGCGGCCCACATCGGCCGGGTCGCCGGTCACGTCATAGCGCCCGAGATCTTCGCGGGGACGCCCGTAGAAGCTGATGCCGAGATTGTGGAACTGCCCGTCGCTCAGCAGCGGTCCGTTATGGCAAGCCGCGCAGCCCGCCTTGGTGCGGAACAGGTGCAGGCCTTCGAGTTCCTGATCGGTCAACACCGCAACGCCTCGTTCCATGACCCGGCTCCAGCGCGTGCGCGGCGGCCGCAAGGTCCGCTCGAAAGCCGCGAGCGCGGAGGCGGCCGCCTGCAAGGTCACGCGGCGATGGCCACCCTGGGCGCGGAACGCCGTGCGGTAGCCCTTGTCTCGATTGATGCGCGCCTCGATCAGACGCGCCGTGCCCGCCATCTCCTTGCCGTCGAGCATCGGGCCGAGCGCCTGTTCCTCAAGGGTCGCGGCGCGTCCGTCCCAGAACAACGGGGTCATCCAAGCGGCGGCATAAAGCGACTGGGCATTGCGGTGCCCGCGCTGCCGGTCATGCCCGAACGCGGTGCGCAATCCGTCCCCCATTCCCAGTTCCGGACTGTGACACGATGCGCAGGCGATCTGCCCGGAGCGTGACAGCGCGGGATCGTCGAACATGCGCTTGCCGATATCCGCCAGCGCCTTTTCGCGGGGCGTCGCTTCCGGGAGCCGGGGGAGCGGGCCGAACTCGGTAAAACGCGCCCCCTCCCCCAGACGCGGGGCAGGCCAGCTATCCGGCTTCCCCGCATAGAGCGCCCGCAGTGCCCCTGCCTGCGGATCGCCTCCATCGACCGCCTGCTGCGCGCGCCCCACGACATTCCCCGCGATCGCCAGGATCGCCAGCGTCATGACAAGGCGCGGCAGATTGAGAAAACGGAACATCGAAAGCATCAGAACCGGTAGTTGAGACCGGCCCAGAACGAGCGTCCGTATTGGTAGGGTTGCGCCGTCGCGGTGCTGTTCGGCGAGGGAATACGGTCGAGCAGGTTCGCCACACGCACGTCGGCGGTCAGCACCCCGTAGCTCGAACGGATGAGTTCGGCCTGGAGGTTGAGATTCACGTCGATCGAACGCGGATACTTCACATAGTCGTAGACGTCATAGCTGGTGCCGTCGATCGTCTCATTGACGCCGGTATCTTCGATACGCTTGAACTTGTCAGTATAGCGCAAGTTGACGTTGGTGGTGATCCGGTCGTCCAGCCAGAGCGCGGTCCAGGTCATGTTGGCGATGAACGGCACCGCCATGTCGGGACGCTGGTTGAGCGCAACGAGTTCGGAATAGCTCAGAACCTTGCCCTGGAACGAGACCATCAGGTTGGCGAGGTCGTCGTCCACGTTCGCCATGTAGTCGTCGTTGGTCGATTTGGTCTTCGAGAAGTTGGTATTGAAAGCGACCGAGTGCTTGCCGAAGCTGCGCGCCCATTCGACCGACGCGCCCCGATACTTACTGTAGCCGTCGTTGGTGATGACGTACTGCGTATAAGTCGAAATATTGCCGTTATCGAGCGTCTTGGTCACCTTCTCACCGGCAGAGCGGGTGAACTCGTCATGCCCTTCGCGGTAAATACCCTTGATCCGCAGGTTGCCGCCAAGGAGGCGAGCCGACAGTGCGGCCGAAAGTTCATCCGAATAGGGCGTCTTCTTCTTGCCGTCCGAATAGCTGGTCGAATGGCTGGTGCTGGACAAATACCAGTCGGCGTCGGAATATGTGGTAAGCCCGCCGCTTGTGACGCCCTTGCGCACATAAGTATAGTTGTCCGGATACTGCTCACGCAGGGCATAGCCCAGCATGGAACGCCCATAATAGCGGTTCGCGCCCAGGGTCACGCTCCAGCCGTCCCATGGCAGCGCGTAAGTGGCTGAAAGACGCGGCGAGACGTTGTGGTTGCCGAGGAAGCTCTCATAATCGTAGCGCAGTCCCCCGCGCAGCGTGAAATCGCCGATCTCGGCGCTGTACTCGGCCCAGCCGGCCACGCTGTCGAGGTTCACGCGGGCACGATAGGCCTGATAGAGCGAATAGGTCGTCAGCGCGTATTCGCCGGTGGTGCAGGTCAGGCTGTCCGGCTGCGCGCAGACGATAGTGGCGGCGGCGGACTGGGCCGTTGTCGTGCGATAGGCGTAGTTATCCTCAAGGCGGCTGCGCATCGCCTCGATCCGCTGGTAGTCGAAACCGGCGGACAGACGGCCCGGCCCGAACGGCGTAGACCAGCGCCCGGTCAGCGCATAATTGTTCTGCCACTGCCGGATATCGCCGAAGCTGCCGATCACGCAGTTGGTCGAGGTGGAGCATCCGCTGCCCACTTCGGTCCAGGACGAGATGGTATAGAGGGTTCCCGGTGCGTCGCGGCTGGTGTCGCTGTGCGAGAAGCTGGCGGAGAGCGACCAGTTGGTTTCGCCCGACTTCGCCAGTTCAAGCCGGCCGGTCACCCCCCCGCCGTGCGAGACCATTTGCGAATCGATGGAGTTGTTGACCTCGGATTCGCTCGTGTAGGGCGTATAGGAGAACTGCCCCATCAGCTTCAGGTCGCCGGCGACGTCCGCCTCTGCCTTGGCGAGGAAGTTGTCGCTGGTGCTGGACTGGCCGTAAGGCTTACTGCCGTAAGCTTCCGTTTTGCTATAGGTCACGCGCGATTGCGAACGGTTGTAGCCGAGCAGCAGACCGATAGCGCTGTTGACGGGAAGGTCTACAGTCGCACCGTAGCGCCACTTTTCGAACGAGGGTTTTGCCGGAAGCTCCCCGCCCAACTTTTCGCGCGATCCATCTGAAATCTTGAAGTTGGTCAGGGCGTCGGAACTGTAGGATATCGTGCTTGAAAAACCGAACTCGCGCTTCGGAGCTCGGGTCTTGATATCCAGCGCGCCACCGGTGAAGCGGCCATATTCGGCCGAGACGTTGGAATCGCGCAGCGTCACCTCGCCGATCAGGTTGGTATCGACCCAGAGCGCCTGCGCCGATGCGCCGGTGGGTTCGGCATAGTTAGCCGCCTCGTCCTCCGTGATGTCCACCCGCGCATTGGCGTCGATACCGTCAAGGGTGATGAGGTTTTCATAAAAGCGCCCGCCCGAGATCGAGATGTCGGAAGGACGGATATCCTGGATATCCTCGCGCGTGGCCATGTTTTCGTCGCGGCGGAACTGGACGGTCGGCATTGCCTTCAGAAGCTGGTTGGCGTCGCCGGAACCCGGCGCACGGGCGCGGATTTCCTTTTCGGTAATACGCGTCGTGCCCGCCTCCGCGCCCGTGCCCATCACGTAGCTTTCATCGGCGCGCTCGCCATCGGCAACCACTTCGGGGAGCGCCTGTGCGCTGGTTTCACCAGCCACTGCCGCCGCCTCCCGGCTGCCGCCCGCAGAGAACGAGGCGACCAGCACGTCACCGCTCGCGGCCTGACCGAGAGGCTCCAGTGCCACGGTACGCTCGTCGATCCAATGCCAGGCGAGACCGGTCCCCGACAGCATCATCCCGAGCGCTTCGGAGGTTTCGAAATCGCCGGAGACCGCGCCAGCGGCGCGGTCCGACACGAGGCCGCCTTCTGCGGTGATCTGGATGCCGGACTGGCTGTTGAACAGCGCAATGGCACGCAGCAGCGGCTGCGACGGGATATCGAAGCGGCGCACCGTCGTGTTCTGTGCGGCAGCCAGGGTGACAGTCGCAGTCATAGTCATTGCCGAGGTTGCCAGGAGCGCGGCGGCCATCACGATCCGCTTCGTTCCCCTGCTGCTCACTACCCCATGCATCGATCAAATCTCCTGAAAAACAGATTTTTGCTATTGCGATGCAAACGCACAAACCCGTTGGTCAGAGTGAGACGATCCCCGCTACCGATTTTCCAAAAAAAATTTCATGCCGCGCGGAAATATTCCGCAAGTCATTGGATCGATATGGTTTTCAGGTTATCAAAAGCAGCCACGGCGTGATGCGCTGCACTTTGCCGCCAGCGCGCGAAACGATAGCCGCGAGCGCATTTTCCGGCTCATGCGCATTGTAGACGCCGTCGATCCGGCTGCGCGCGAGCGCACGGTTCAGCAGCACGATGCGCCCGCCAAACCACGGGCGCAGTTCGTCGATGACCTCTTCGACCGGCCGATTGCTGGCAATGATCGCCCCAACCTGCCAGGCGCCCAGCAGAGCCGGATCATCCACACCGGTCTCGACACCGTGTGCTTCATCGACCCGGACCCATTGGCCCGGCGACAGGTCACGCGTGAAGCCCTCGGTCGCTACCCGCACGCGCCCGCGCTTCAAGGAAACTGCGGTTGCCCCGCCGACGCGCCGAACATCGAAACTGGTCCCGAGCACGGTCGTCTGCACGTCGCCTGCGACCACACGAAAGGGCGCTGCGGGATTGTGCTCGACGTCGAACCACGCTTCGCCCGCCAAAAGACGAACCGAGCGGGCCTTGTCGCTGTAGTCGACCGCAAGAGCGCTGCCCGGCCCCAGGTTCACGGTACTGCCGTCCGCCAGCGTCACGCTGCGCACTTCGCCGGGCGCGGTCACATAATCGGACTGCAGATTCAGCAAGGCGGCAGGAGCGAACCATAGCATCAACGCAGCCGCGCACGCGCCGGCGACAAGTCGCCCCGGCCGAATGGCTGAGCCGCGGCCGGGGTTGCCCTGCCGCCATCGCCATCGCCGCCGCGCGCGTAGGGGGGCCATGTCCGTCCCCTGCCACCGGCTGCCCGGTTCCGGTTCGACCTCTTCGATCGTCCCGAAAGTCTCGGAAACGGCAACCCATGCACAGGCGTGCACGGGATCGTCATCGAGCCAGTTCTCGAACCGCCCCTGCAGGGATGCGCTCTCCGGTTCCTCGCGCAGAAGAATGAACCAGTCGGCCGCCTGCTGTTCGGCGGTGCGCGTGCTATCGCTCACAGACGGGCTCGCTTCCACACCGGACAACGGCTTCGACCGTCCGATATGCTTCACAAGAGAAGGGCGTGCGAACCTCATGGGAATGAGACGCTTCAGGGTATCGATTTTTCAGAGAAAATTTTCTCATGGCCGATCGCCTTGACCGATACCGCACCTCGTGGTGCAGGCGGCAAGGCCATCTGCGATCAGCACGTGGGCTAGCGACACGGAAATTCCCAGACGATCAGCGATTTCCCGCAGCTTGTAGTCACCGAGCCGGTACATCTCAATCGCTATGCGCTGGCGCTCCGGCAAGCTGCGGAGCACGCCCATCACACATGCGAGATCGCGCCGGACAAATACTGTCGCTTCGGGGGTTGCCTGGCCATCGACTGCCGTGCGGGCCGCGCTTTCCAGATCGCCGCCCATCAGCCTGGTTTCTCGGACACGTCGCCGCAGCGCGTCGATGGCAAGGTTCCGGACGGTCGTGCGCAGATAGCCCAGCGGCTCGCGGACATCCTTGCCCCCGTTCCGCTGAGAGAGCGCCAGCCAGGCTTCCTGAACGATGTCTTCGGCTTGTTCGCGATTGCCGATGACCTTCGAGGCATAGTCGATAAGCGCGGGACGATGCGCCATATAGGCGCGCATCGTCGGCGTTTCGACTTCGGAGGCTGGCGACTTACGGCTCTTCAACGGGCATCCTTTCGTGCCCGCTGATTCCGGAACGATCGAAGGCCGCCATTATTGCGATTCATTCGCAGTGGCAACAGTGAATGCCGAACGGCAGTCGAGATAGATGCCGGTCCGACCAGCTTCGTTCGTCCAAAAGCGGCTGTTCATGAGCATTTGCTGATCGAGTAGCATCACCTGATGACTCGGAAAATGCGACAAATCAGAACTCTAGGACAGTTAATCCGATGCAATCAGATCAGAAACGGTTCCAGACCGCATCCGTCCGGGTAGCGGGCAGTTCGACCGATGTCGCACAGGCCATGATCGTCACCGCATGGAACCTGGCGATTGCCGGGGTCGCGATCCTGGGCGGAGCATTGCTCGATCGCTACGGCGCCCGATCGCTGCCCTGGACGGCACTTGCACTGCTCGTTGCCGCAGCGGCAACGCGGCCGCCCCTCAGGCGCGAGGCTGTTGCGCGCGCCTGAGGGCGATCGACGATGAGCCGTCGATCAGCGGCCGGTGTCAGCGGCTCGTTTCAATCGAGGCCCAGCGTCCCGCGCACGATGTAATGCAGATCCGTCTGGTCGATCAGCCCGGCGACGTTGGCCGCCCCCGGACCGTAGGCGGCGATGCGCAGCTGGGTGCCGGTGTGCCCCATCGCGCCTTCCTCGGAAGTGCCGTAGTTGACGGTCATGACCGCGCCGTCCTTCGTGACGAGCGCCTCGGTCAGGCCCGGCGCCTTCGATCCGTTGCTGATGATCTGGCTGGTATGCGCATGATCGGCCGTGACGATCACCAGTGTGTCGCCATGCTGACGGGCATAGTCGAGCGCCACCTGCACGGCTTCGTCGAGATCGACCGTCTCGCCGATCTGCCCGCAGGGATTGGCGCCGTGGTTTTCCTTGTCGATCGATGCGCCTTCCACCTGGAGGAAGAAGCCCTTGGGCTTGTCCTTCAAAAGCGCGATGGCCTTGCGCGTCATGGCGGCCAGAGTGGGCACGGTGGCGGTGCGTTCGGGATTGGCTTCGCATTGGACCGGGGCCTGGTCGATATTGCCGTGATGGCTGGCACGCGGACCTTGCCAGCGAACCGGCATGTTCCCCGGTGCGAACAGCCCCAGCAGAGGCGCGTCGGCTCCAGCGGCGGTCACGGCCTCCAGTCCGGCAGCGTCACGCACGATCGTGAAGCCGCGCGCCTTGGCCTGCTGAAGGAGTGTCCTGCCCTTCCACTTGCCGCCGCGCGCGGTTTCATCGAACGTGGCGGAGCCGCCGCCCAGCGTTACGTCGGGACGCGCCGCCAGCAATTGCTCGGCGATCGATCCTGCGCCGCCTGCTTCCAGCGCATTGGTCGGACAGATCTTCGCGGTCGCCTCCGGCCCGAAACACTTGCGCTGCGTGACATGGGCATATTGCGCGGCCGGCGTGGCATCCTCGATATC
>PJTY01000098.1_pt1 | contig 71366 bp, 76 predicted proteins | sample 1512121 | NCBI WGS metagenome assembly PJTY01 (sample SAMN08177680, study PRJNA422409) | Soil metagenome, whole genome shotgun sequencing project. | isolation source: Soil enriched (2) on filter paper: alkali lignin treatment | place: USA: Madison | collected 2015-01-15 | reverse complement strand
GGTTCAGGTTCAGGTTCAGGTTCAGGTTCAGGTTCAGGTTCAGGTTCAGGTTCAGGTTCAGGTTCAGGTTCAGGTTCAGGTTCAGGTTCAGGTTCAGGTTCAGGTTCAGGTTCAGGTTCAGGTTCAGCATTAACTGCTTCTTGCTGAACCGCAAGTTGATTTTCTGTATTTACATGTCGTACTGGTTGCTGAACTTCTGCTGCAATCTGGGTTACAGGCGTTGCATTTACAGTGACTTCATTCAAGCTCATCGGTCTAAATGCCAATAAGCGTAACACGGTCATTTCAAAGCCTTGCTCTTGCGTCACTGCCAGCTGTAACTCTGCCCGCCCTTTGCATGCAATCTGATAATAAAGTTGTAAGTCCTGAGCGGAAACTGTCTTAGAAAGCTGTAAAATTTTCTGATTGATTTCTTCACTGTACTTCAGCGCAAGATCTGGCAAGTATTGCAACAATGCCAGTTCGTGTAAGGTTGAAACCAGTTGATCCAGCACCAGAGACACATCGAGGGCTTGCTGTCTAAATTGTAAAAGTAGCTGACTCACACGCGCTTGCTGATTTTGATGAATCGCCAGAATCAGGTCGTAAATAATGGTTCGGTCAATCAGGCCCAACATGTCTTTGACATCTTGGTGATGGACTGCGCCTTGACCATAGGCAATTGCCTGATCTGTTAATGACAAGGCATCACGTAAAGAACCTTGTGCAGACTCGGCAATTTGCCAAATCGCATCCTGATCCGCGTCTATCTGTTCTTTATTCAGAATTGCGGTTAAATGTTCAGTAATTTCATCGACAGCTAACGGACGCAAGGTAAATTGCAGACAACGCGAAATCACGGTAATCGGTAATTTTTGTGGATCTGTGGTTGCAAACAGGAATTTGACATGCTCAGGCGGTTCTTCCAAAGTCTTTAACAAGGCATTGAATGAATGTGTTGAAAGCATGTGCACTTCATCGATCAGGTAGACCTTGAAACGACCTTGCGTTGGCGCATAAGGAACATTGTCGAGTAACTCACGGGTATCTTCCACTTTGGTGCGTGACGCCGCATCAATTTCGATCAAGTCGATAAAGCGGCCTTCATTCACCGCCTTACATGTGGTGCATACTTCACACGGCGTCGAGGTGACACCAGTTTCACAGTTTAAGCATTTGGCTAAAATACGGGCAATCGTGGTTTTCCCCACGCCACGCGTTCCTGTAAACAAGTAAGCATGATGCAAACGACCGCGTTCCAATGCGCTGGTTAACGCACGAGAAACATGGTTTTGCCCCACTAACTCATTGAAATTACGTGGACGGTATTTTCTTGCCAGTACTTGATACATGTATGCTCCTTTTCGCCTGTTAAGCATACTGTTTTTTTGAAAGACTGTGAACGAATACGCGTTCAATTGATCAAGATTAAGTACTTTATCTGATCTTTTCTGTGGTTTTCATCACTTTCATACAAGACTTGCACCAACATTCAACTCAAGGGACAATACACACCAATTTAAATGTTGTTGGTTTCATTTCCCATGTCTCAATCTTTAGCGGTACTCGGCGGCATTACCGCAGAACAGTTTCTTAATGAATATTGGCAAAAAAAACCTTTGCTGGTTCGTAATGCCATGCCTGAAATTATTGGCCTATTAGAACCAACGGACGTACAAGAGCTAGCGCTGGAAGAACATGTCACTGCCCGTCTGATTCGACAAAAAAACAAGAATCCAAATGAATGGCATGTGAAGTCTTCACCACTCACCAAAGGTGACTTCCAGAAATTGCCTAATCTATGGACACTACTGGTTCAAGCTGTTGATCATTACTCCTTCGATATTGCTGAGCTATGGAAAAAATTTCCGTTTATCCCGCAATGGCGTCGTGATGACATCATGGTTTCTTATGCGCCCAAAGGCGGTTCTGTTGGAAAACACTTCGATTTTTATGATGTGTTCCTGATCCAGGGACACGGTCACCGTCGCTGGCAACTTGGTCAGATGTGTGACGAATCTACCCAGTTTATTGCTGACCAGCCATTAAAACTTTTAGCTGACATGGATGTGCATTTTGATGAGGTACTTGCGCCAGGCGACTTACTTTATGTCCCACCCGGTCTATCACATTACGGCGTTGCTGAAGATGATTGCTTAACCTTTTCCTTTGGTTTCCGTATGCCAAATCTTTCTGAAATGATTGATCAGGTCAGCGATAAATTTGCAGAAAACACCCTGCTCAAGAATCCATTGGCAGATATCGCACGTCAACAGACAGCACATCTAGGTGAAATTAATAGCACTGAGTTTGCTTATTTAAAAACCCTACTCCTAGACTACCTCACTCAAGCACCCGAGTTTGATGCAGCCATCATGGCCTACATGAGTGAAGCAAGCTATCCAAACAATATTCCTGAACCAGAAGAAGTAGATGCGAATGATGTAGCGGAAGTGATTGGTGCAGATTACCAGATTATTTTAGAGCCTGCTTCAAGGTTACTTTACCGAAAACAGGGCGATTCTTTCGAGTTTTGGGCCAATGGTGATACGGTTTGCATCTCGGCAGCGTTCATGCCTTATTTAAAACAAATTGCAGATGGTGAAAGCCTATTACTGGATGAACGTTTTAATGAAGCGGATATTCTGGAAGACATCGCATTGTTACTTAACAATGCCATTGTAATGCTATTACCGCCAAATTAATCTATATCTCCTCAAATATTCTGGCCCGATAGAGAAGCCTTTTCTCTTTCGGGCTACGCCAACGAAAGCCCCTAAAATAAATCCCTACTTTTTATATTGATTACATTTTACTGCTTGAATAAAGTCGTTTTTTAAATAGACTCAAATTAATTCATTACAAAAAAATATTGAATAGAAATCATGCTTATATAACTGCAAGGAGTATCACTTGTGTTTAAAAAAATATTAGGTTTTTCTTTTCTCGCCACTTCCCTGATCCTGCAAACCAGCCATGCCTGTACCCGTGCGGTTTATCTCGGAAATAATGATCATATTATTACTGCCCGATCGATGGACTGGAAAGTGGATGTGGGTACCAACCTGTGGATTTTACCCAGTGGCGTAGTTCGAGACAGCAATGCCGGCCCTAAATCGCTGAAATGGAAAGCCAAGTATGGCAGCGTGATTGCCACAGGCTATGATATTTCCACTACAGACGGTATGAATGAAGCCGGATTGGTCGCTAATGTTTTATGGCTGGTTGAGTCTCAATATCCCGATACCAAACACTCGAGTAAACCGCAGCTGAGCATTTCTGCCTGGGCGCAATATGTGCTGGACAATTATGCGACTGTCGCAGAGGCTGTCAGCGCTTTAGAAAAACAACCTTTTGACCTGATTACCGACAGTGTGCCGGGTGAACAGCGTCTTGCTACCTTGCATTTATCCATTTCAGATAAGACCGGAGACAGTGCAATCATTGAGTACATTGGTGGCAAACAAGTAATTCATCATGATAAAAAATATCAGGTCATGACCAATTCACCCACCTTTGATCAGCAACTTGCATTAAACAGCTACTGGCAGCAAATTGGTGGAACCGTGATGCTACCGGGTACTAACCGCGCAGCTGACCGTTTTGCCCGTGCCTCTTTTTATATCAATGCCATTCCCAAAAATGACAATCCTAAAGATGCCATTGCCTCGGTGTTTAGTGTCATCCGTAATGCCTCCGTGCCTTATGGACTAAATACCGCAGAAGAACCGAATATTTCTTCTACCCGCTGGAGAACGGTCGCGGACCATAAACAGCAACTTTACTTCTTTGAATCAGCCGTTTCACCCAATGTATTCTGGGTAGATTTAAAGAAAATCAACTTTAAAGATGGTTTAACACGTAAACTTGATCTTGGAAAAGATCAACAAAATACCTTTGCTGGTGATGCCACCAATCAATTTAAAATATCAAAACCATTTGAATTTCTTGGCCCACAACTACACCATTCATATTAAATCCTAGAGAGTTGAAAACATGAAAAAAACCTTAAGTTTAATGAGCCTTTGTCTTGTGATGAGCGGATGCTCGACCTTGCCCGACTCTGCGACACAATCAGCAGGTAATTTGGCGACAGCAGGCTCTTTAAACTGTAAAGCAAACGAACTTTGCCCCAATGTCTTTGTGGAATGGGATCAGCAACAGAAACAGCAATTAAGAGTCGAGACGGTGCTCAACAGCAGCTATGACTACTATGATATTAAAGCGATTACCTTCCTGCTTGATGGCAAAGCATTTTCATATCCGGCGACTGGTCCAACCCAGCAGAAAAATATTAATCGCCTGATTCCAAGACGCTCTTCAAACAGTTTTATTGTTCCGAGCTCATTTCTATATGAACTCAGCAAAGCTCAACAGGTCGAGCTTTCAATCGAAACCGACAAAGGGAATATTCAGCGTTCAGTGTATGCGCCAAACCAGCCATCAATGCTCTATCAAAATTTTGTCAAGTTGATCGCTGGTCTACCAGCGCCTGCCAACAAATCGTAAAAAAGAAAATTATACGATTAAAGTCAGTTATTTATTTTAACTAAAATAACTGACTTTTAAATATTACAGTTTTATTAAAAATCCGGATTTAGAATCAATTTTCAAAAAGATCTCTATGAGAATTAAATAAGCCATAGCAAACAACAATTAAACTCTTCTCATTATTTTCCAAACGATAAAGATTATTTGCATCACAGCACATATCTTGTAAAAACAATTAGATGAATTATCATCCATTCATTACCTTCTCTGATTTTATTTAAAACTTCGTCTAAATAAACTAATTCCATATTATTTCTTAAATATTCATATCTTTAATTTTTATACTGCCCTTGAAAGGAAAGCCTGAAGGATCAATTAAATAAATATTATTATTTTTCCCTATGATATTTTTTAAATACCATGTAGAATCCCAGCGAAAATTGCATGATGAAATGCAACTTGGTGCTCTTGGTGATGGGCTAACTTGAGGCGTTATATGTCAAAAAAAGAAGATATTATTAACACTGCATTAAGACTTTTTAATTCGCACAGTTACAACTCGATTGGCGTCGATCGTATTATCAGTGAATCTGGCGTTGCAAAGATGACTTTTTATAAATACTTTCCATCAAAGGAAAAGCTGATTGAAGAGTGTCTGATACAACGTAATATCAACCTTCAGGCCTCTTTGAATGCAACTTTGGCGGAGTGTGACCAGTCAGATCACCTAAGCCAGCTTAAGGCGATTTTTCAATGGTATGCTGCATGGTTTAATAGTGAAGACTTCAATGGATGCATGTTCCAGAAAGCTTTAGAAGAAGTCATCAAAATCTATCCATCGACCTTGCAACCTGCAACCCAATACAAGATCTGGTTAACTGCACTAGTGCAAAACTTGCTGACCAATCTTGAAATTCACAATCCGACCCATCTCGCCACGCTGATTGTCAGCATTCTGGATGGGATGACGATTCAAGCCCATGTCAACAGACATTCCGTTGAGATGAATGAATACTGGAAACGTGTTGAGCATCTGATCAATTTTGAAAAAGAATTTGCATAAGCCTGATTATCCCTTTATGAATAAGGGGATAATCATTCATTAAATTTAAGCAAAATCTGAATAAAGAATTGAAAAAAATAAAGCGTGATTTATAATTATTATTGTGGCTCACGCTTGCGTCTGAGTGTAAAAAGAATAATAAGTATTATTACCCTCTGGCGGTTGTACTTTCGCACTCCCAATCCTTCTTATGCAGACAGATCGTTCTGTCTTGTTTTCTATTATATATACTTTCTATTAAAGCACAATCTTTTTTTCAATATTTTTATATTTGTTAAATATATTAAGCACTTAATTTTATTTTACAGTTTAACTAAAGAATAGCTTGGCCTAAAAAACTGGCCTGATTCTCAAAATGCGACAAAAACCACATTTAAGCACCATAAAAATAACTAAATCACACTATTCCAAAGAATCAAGAAAAGCTCCACATTTTGAATTGTTTTATCAATTTTACTTATATGTATTTTCATTAAAAACCATTGCAATTATGCAGTTTTACTACAATTTTCTCCTATGCTGACTTTATACTAGCCACGGCTGTAACGTAACGAGTGTAAGTATGCAAAAGGATTTTGAAATCGACGCAATGAGAGAATCAGCAGGTACAATCGTCAATGTACTTAAGTCTCTCGCCAATACCGATCGGTTAATTATTTTGTGTCATTTAGCTAAACAAGAGCTGAATGTTTCACAGATTGAGGAGATTACGCAAATCTTCCAACCTACCCTGTCTCAACAGCTAATGATGCTACGGAAAAGCAATGCAGTGTCTACCCGCCGTGATGGTAAACAAATTTTTTACTCCATTCTCGATCCGAAATTAAAAGCAATTTTAAATACCTTGTATGAAAATTATTGCCCTCAAGCATAATTTTTGAGGAAATTACAATCAGCATCACTTTCTTTAGCATTTTTTCTGCATAATATATATGAATTTATGATTTAGACTATGATGCATGAAATTGTTCAACCAAAATGTTTCCAGACTTTTTCCTGCACGAAAATGGCTAAGTGAATATCAGTTTTCAAGCTTTAAGTCGGACTTAATTGCCGCACTTATTGTGCTGGCAATGCTGGTACCCCAAGGTATGGCCTATGCCATGCTGGCTGGGTTGCCACCGGTTATGGGAATATACGCCAGTATATTGCCCATGATTGTTTATGCCTTTACCGGAACCAGTACAACGCTGTCCATAGGCCCCGTTGCCATTATTTCAATGATGGTCTTTGCGGCATTAAATCCACTATTTCCCGTAGGCTCTACCGCTTATATTGAAGCTGCCTGCTTATTGGCGCTTTTGGTGGGCATCATTTCGATGATTCTGGGGCTATTACGATTCGGATTCCTAATCCAGTTGATTAGCCATCCGGTGATTCAGAGTTTTATCATTGCATCGGCCCTGTTAATTGCCTTAGGACAGCTCAAGTTTCTGCTCGATATTCCGCTACAAGCCACAAATATTCCAGAATTTATCCTGAGCTTATCTCAAAATTTTCACCGGATCACAGTTTCAGGGATGAGCTTTGGCCTGCTCTCGGTATTGTTACTTTTTTTGCTTCCCAAATTTATCCGCTCGGAATTCCTCAACAAAGTCCTGCCTCTGCTTCTGGTTGTCGGCTCCATTGTCTTACTCAGCCTTTGGAGTGAAAATAATCTGGGCATTCAAACCGTAGGGATCATTCCGACAGGTTTACCCGGCTTAGAGTTTCCAACATGGAACCTCAGTTTAGTCCAGCAACTGTTACCCAGCGCTTTTATGATTGCCATGATTAGTTTTGTTGAATCACTGGCCATAGCTCAGGCCACCGCTTTGCAAAAACGCGATGATTTAAATAGTAATCAGGAACTGATTGCTTTAGGTCTGGCAAATATTGTTGCTGGTGTAAATTCAGGTTTTGCGGTATCGGGCAGCTTATCCCGTACTGTGGTCAATGCCGATGCAGGTGCACAGACCCCGATTGCGGGTGTACTTTCCTCATTGTTCATGATCGCTGTGAGCTTATATTTTACGGGGTTTTTCCAGAATTTACCTTTAGCTGTGCTGGCTGCAACCATTTTTGTTTCCATCTGGAAACTGGTTCGCCTGAGCCCCTTTATTGAAACCTGGAAATATTCAAAAGCCGATGGTCTCGCCATGTGGGCAACATTTTTTGGTGTCACCTGTATTGATATCTCGACAGGATTGATTATTGGTATTATTTTAACCTTTGTTCTATTACTGTGGAAAATTAGCCGACCACATATTGCAGTGATTGGTCTGATTGAAGGGACCCAGCATTTCAGAAATGTGTCACGCTATGATGTCATTACGACCCCAACTGTGGTGGCTTTTCGTGTAGATGAAAATCTGACTTTTTTAAACGCGCATGTGTTAAAAGGTCATGTGATTACAGAAGTCAGTCAAAATGCAGAGCTCCAACATGTGGTGATCAATTGCTCAAGTATTAGCAATATTGACCTGAGTGCTTTAGAAATGCTGGAAGATCTTAACCGTGAATTGGCACAATTAAATATTCAATTGCATTTGTCAGAAGTGAAAAGTTTTGTGATGGACCGGCTGGTTAAATCTGAACTGACCACGCAACTCACAGGCCAGATTTTTCTATCACATTATCAAGCAATACAAACACTTTCGCCTGATATGCTTGTAGAATAAACAATTTTACCGGATTATTTTTTATACAAAAGGATGTGTCATGTTTTCCTAATTTTTTTTTAAAAACATTGTCTTAATTTTTTCAATATTTTTAAAGTAATTGAATTGCAAAAAAAATTTTATTATTCACGGTTCTTAGGTATAGAATACCGCGCTTGTTTAACCTTAAACCGTGCATAGGTTTATAAGGCCTTTATATGTTTAATGTATTGTCTCGCTTGAGTTTAGTTAGCAAAATTATTATCGCTATTTTTCTAGGGATCGGAGTAGCTCTGCTCTTTCCTAACTTTACACCCTATTTAAGTTTATTGGGTGAATTATTCATTAAAGCATTAAAGTCTGTTGCACCGATTTTAGTTTTTGTTTTAGTCCTTTCTTCGATTGCAAATTTCCAGATCGGACAGCACTCTAATATCAGACCTGTTCTGGTTTTGTATCTGGTGGGAATGCTGTTGGCTGCATTTAGTGCGGTAGCTGCAAGTATCATGTTTCCAAGCCAGCTGTTTTTACACTTACCTGCTGAAAGTGGACTTCAGGCGCCTGGTAGCCTGGCAGAAATTTTAAAGAATTTACTTTTAAGTTTTATTGCCAACCCTGTTCAAGCCATTGGTGAAGCCAACTTTATCGGTATTCTGGCATGGGCAATCGGCTTAGGCCTGGCTTTACGTCATAGTTCGGATGCCACCAAACAGGTATTGACTGATGTGGCCGATGCTGTGAATAAGATCATTCATACCGTGATTGGCTTTGCCCCAATCGGTATTTTTGGTCTGGTTGCGGTGACCTTTGCCGATGCAGGCTTGGCGACATTACAAAGCTATGCACATCTCCTGTTCGTGTTAATTGGGACCATGTTGTTTGTCGCGCTGGTGATCAACCCGATCCTGGTTGCGATTACCATGAAAGCCAATCCCTATCCGCTGGTATTTACCTGCCTCAAAGAAAGTGGCATCACCGCATTCTTTACCCGTAGCTCTGCAGCCAATATTCCGGTGAATCTGGATCTGGCTCACCGTTTGGGTGTACATGAAGCCACTGCAAGTGTGTCTATTCCACTCGGTGCGACCATTAACATGGCAGGTGCTGCCGTGACCATTACGGTACTTACCCTTGCGGCCGTGCATACTTTGGGTATTCCTGTTGACCTAAGCACCATGATTATTTTATCTGTGGTTGCTGCTATTTCTGCCTGTGGTGCCTCAGGCGTTGCGGGTGGCTCTTTGCTCCTGATCCCTGTTGCTTGTAGCCTGTTTGGTATATCATCTGAAATTGCAATGCAGATCGTTGCGATTGGTATGATTATCAGTGTATTGCAGGATTCAACAGAAACAGCGCTAAACTCATCAACCGATGTCCTCTTTACCGCTGCTGTAGATTTTAGAGACCGTCAAAACCCATAGGTATATATGCCACTTCAACGTTTACCCAACTGGATTCAACTTGGTGCTTTTTTTCTTGCACTGAATGCCGGAATGGTAAACGTTTTAGGCTTATTTACCGTGTTGCATCAATCTGTTTCACACATGACAGGCAATGTCAGCATTCTGGCCATGAGTTTGCTGGACTGGCAGCCTGAACATTTTATCTATCTCAGCCTAGTCATTCTCTGCTTTATCACAGGGTCATTCTATAGTGGCCTAATTCTGGGAAATGGCAATCTGGCCTTTGGTCGTCGTTACGGCCTTCCTCTCAGCCTAGTGGCTATCTTTCTGTTCCTGACTTGGTTGTTGCTGCCTTACTTCCCCCGTTATGGCCTGCTCTGGGCGTGTGTAGCCATGGGCGTGCAGAATGCCATGGTCAGTCACTACAAAGGTGCCATTATCCGGACAACGCACCTTTCTGGCGTTCTCACTGATATAGGTCTGACTTTAGGATACAAAGCCCGTGGCTTACATGTAGAAAAACGCCGGATTTTTCTACATCTACTTATCTTTATCGGTTTTTTATTGGGGGGACTCATTGCGAGTGCACTTTATCCTTATTTAAAATTAAATAGTTTTCTCATCCCTGCCGGCTTAAGTCTGGGGATGAGTATGACATACTGGATTTTTTATTTTCGTTCTTCATCAAACTCACATCTGGATTGAATTATGGTTAAAAATGCATTGCAGGCCCAATTATTAAAAGCTGGTTTGGTGGATAATAAAAAAGCGAAGAAACTGACCAAACAGGCTCAACACGGGCAACGGACCGGACAAAATGATGATGCGACTCTGAAGGCGGAAATTGATCGTGCCAAGCAAGAAAAATTAGCCAAAGATCAGGCGTTGAATCTGGAAAAGCAAAAGATTCTGGAAGAGAAAGCCCTAAAAGCTTCGATTATCCAGATGATCAAGCAGCATAAAGTACAAGATATTAAGGGTGATGTGACTTATCAATTTATTGATGAAGGCAAAATCAAGAAAGTCTATCTTTCACAACAGGTTTATAATGCACTTGTTTCAGGTTCACTGGTAATTGCCAAAGATCAGGACAGTTATGCTTATCTGCCTAAAGCCCTGGCTGACAAGATTGATCAGAAAATGTCAGGTTTTATCTTGGTGAATAACAATAGCGAAAACAATGATCAGGCCACAGATGAGGAAGATCCATACGCAGCTTATGTGATTCCTGATGACTTGATGTGGTAAAACACCACGGCGTTATGTAAAAACGCCTTACAGAACGTATATAAACTGTGATCAGATTATTATAAATATCAAATACACCTTACAATTCTGTCTTAAAAGAAATGTAAGGTGTATTCGTTTGGATTATTTAGGTTTTATCCGTGATATTCGGGTTGAGTTAAGTCATTATCCCTGGCTTGAGATGATATTGTCCTTAGCTGTTTTAATTTTATTTGCAGCGCTTGCGAACTTTATTGCGAAAAGAATTATTGTTCGTGGCATTCGCCATCTCATTACAAAATTTAAGTCTCCAAACCAATCTATATTTGCACAACACAGTGTCTCCCGCCGTTTTGCAAATATTGTTCCTGCCATCGTCATCATGAATGGTATCAGCACGATTCCTCATCTGCCTGCAAAAATCGTAAGTCTGGTACAAATGGGCGCGCAAGCATTCATTTTCCTTACACTTGCCCTTACGGTCAGTGAAGCTTTAAATATTTTTAACCTGATTTATCAGCGCAATCCAAAATCAAGAAACAAGCCCATCAAAGGCTATTTACAGCTGGTTAAGCTGATCCTGTTTGTGGTGTGTGGCTTGATGATCTTGGGAACTTTCCTCAAGAAAGATGTGTTTACCCTGCTTGCCGGTTTCGGTGCCATGGCCGCAGTGCTGATGTTGGTATTCCAGAATACTATCCTTTCGTTAGTTGCCAGCGTACAGATTGCTTCTTATGACATGGTACGTATCGGTGACTGGATTGAAATGCCATCGTTAAATGCGGATGGCGATGTCATTGATATGTCATTACATACGGTGACCGTACAGAACTTTGATAAGACTTTTACCACCATCCCGACCAACAAACTGGTGACAGATACCTTTAGAAACTGGCGTGGTATGAGTGAGTCCGGCTGTCGTCGTATTAAACGCTCTCTTTTCCTCGATCAAAGTAGCGTTCACTTCATGAGTGACGAAGAGCAGCAAAAGCTAAAAGATTTTCTATTACTTGATCAATATCTGGATGCAAAGAAATCTGAAATTGAAGAGTTCAATAATCACTTAAGTAACCAGTCGCGTTACAACCAGCGTCGCTTAACCAACCTCGGTACATTCCGTGCTTATGTTGAATTTTATTTACGTCAGCATCAAGGCATTGCCCAGAACCAGACCATTCTGGTACGTCAAATGCAGCCAACAAGCGAAGGTCTGCCATTAGAGATCTATGCATTTACCAATACCATTGCCTGGGCCGCTTATGAAGCCATCCAGTCAGATATTTTCGATCATCTGATTGCGATTATTCCGGAGTTTGGTCTGAGAATTTATCAAGCACCATCAGGTCATGACTTTCAGTTACTTACGCCAGAGCATGAAAACAAAGTTTAAATAAAATATTAAAAAAGCACCTTCGGGTGCTTTTTTAATGGATTTCGAAGTACTTCTTACACCCTTCCATCCATTCTTTAGACACAGGTGCTTCACGGGGGTATTCGGTATTTGCCAGCTTACAATCTTCCACCTTCTTTAAGCCATTGTCCGCTGGAAAAGTATAACCATAATAACCATCACTATTGCGCTGATAGCCTCCTGTTTGTCTATAGTCCAGATACAGGTAGCCTATACATAATAGTAGGATCCCCAAAATTACAAGCATCACCCCTTTTAAGCTCATTGTTCTGCTCTATGGCCTATTTTTCAACATTATAATCATATTTTATTAACATTTTAGGATAAAAGAATCTTATCTTCTCAATGAACTCAGGCTCCTATCTCGCATTATATAACCAGCAATATTTTATAAATCACATAAAAAAAGCCCTAAAAATTTAGGGCTTTTTTGCTCTTTTTATTCAGTCCCACTCAAGCTGAAACTGGATATTGGTATTGGTAAAATTAGGATTCAAAAACACGCGGTAACCTGCGGCTTTTAACTCAGAGACTACGATGTCTGCGTCCTCACTACTGACTTCATGCTTGGAAAATTGTTGTAAGGCATCGCGATCGCCGTCATTGGCTCTTAATTTAATGGTACTTGAAATCTTGGAGAGAATTTTATCTACAGTTAATTTTTTAACATTGGCATTTGAAATTGCAGTAGCTCGTGATGCAGGTAACAAAATTTCTTCGTTCACTGTATTCCGCCTGTGATATCAGAATAAGAAAAAAATATAATATGTTCTATTTCCACTTTTTCAAGTGTTAAAATTGAACTAAACGACATATTTTGGCGCATATCAAGAAATTCTGTATGCAGCTTGATTGATAAGTACAGCTTAACGCAAATCATCTAACTGTTTTAAAGCAAGTTTTACCGTGTAATTTACCTGATCAGGATTAGTTTGTTTTCGAGACGTGATTGCTGCTGACACTTTTTTATCAATATTATGCCCAGCCAATTGCTTTGCATCCTGACTATTGAGATAACCGACCGTTAAACCTTGAACTTCCACCCTTATGGCATGCTGATCAGATGGATTGGAAGGTTCAGACAGCACTCTCGCCGCGACTTCAATCAATTTGGATGCAGGAACTGTGTTTTCTACAATTGTTTTTAAATTAGTCTGATAAGAAGATTCACTCACAATCTCGAACGTATATAAGACATTATCAACAAAAGAGGCATCTTCTGAAGCAGAGGTAGATAAACTCTCATTATTTTGAAATTTTCTGGCAAATAATATGATCAATAAACCAATGACCAGCGTAATTATTATTGTCCACATAAATATCTCCCCCAACATTTAGAGGTAGATATAGCATGTGTAAATGATGGTAAATTTTTATGGTTTGTATACGGATCGCATTTAGTCTGCAATGTTTGTTATTTTTCTTTGCTCATAATATTGCAAAATACTACTCACCTTAAGCAGCAAATACCCAAACAATAATCCATTCATAATAATGCCGAGCCCAACAGCAATAATTTTTCCAGACCAGACTTGAACAATATCCAGATTCTCATTTCTGACTTCGATTTGCCCAAAGAGTACAATAAAGGTAAGGCCAGCGATACAACCTAATATCATGACAATCCAAGCAATAAAGGTATTGGTTGTGCTTTCCCTCAAATGGGATTGGGTTTCGCTCATACTGTCCCCTGAATAAGTCTAATGGTTCTCATTATGAGGTGAATATATCAAATTTTATGCAGAGAAAAAGCTCCATATTGGAGCTTTTTTATTGCAGTTCGTTATTGTTTATTTACAGATGATATCCAGCTTTTCAGCATAGTAATCTGTCGAAATCTTCAAATCATTCATCAATTTTTCTTTGGTGTAATCTTTTGGAGCAACCTTTAACAAGGCTGGAATATATTTCGATTCATATAACTTCGGATAGTCCTCACAAAGCACTTGGGTCTGCTGTTGTTTAGGTGTGTCAGGATTATCCAGAATATCCATGTACTCGGAAATTTTATTGTCTACGCTCTCGAAGCTTTCCTGAGCCTTTTCACTCTTTACTTCAGGCTGTTTATTACAACCTGTAAAAAGGATTGCAATCAAACCAAAGAATAGAATCTTGTTTTTCATAAGGATCTTTTAAATTCTGGAAAGTAATACAAGTGAGTGTATATCAGTTTTCATTTGAATAAGTGACAATTTCTTTTTCAGTTTCTTGTCTATTTCGTAAAGTTTAGTCTTCGGCTTTTGTTAGCTCCATTTTATTTATATTTGTCAGTTATCTATCTCAAAAAAGGCTTTGCAGCTCAAAGCCTTTTTCGTTATGAGGTTAATTTTATAAATAAATTTCAGGTGGATACGGCGTATCGTCACTAATTGGGGAATATAAGCTCTGACCTACAAAGAAACCGTTTGGAGCCTGTGCAATATCAATGGTGACTGAATCGGCCATAACCTGAGGATAGGCCCAGATGAACTGTTTCATCAGTCCCAAAGGTTGATTATTTTGCATATCACCAAAGATACGCTGCCAGATCGGTGTTTGGTAAGGTTTACTTGCGTCAAATCCATATAAATGCGCAATAGATGAATCAGGTACAAACCCAGCCAGATACGCAACCTTATCTTCCGGATAGTTCAAATCCTGAGTCGGAATCTCTGACACAGCCTGATGTGCCAATCCCAAACGCGCTTCTAAAATCCAGTCATAGGCTTCCGTCATCAGATAATCAAAATTTGGATAGGCATAATGTTCACGTGGATAATTGATATCTGTCACCAGAGTTTCAATTGGCGTGCGAATGGTCGGGAAGAAAATCAGCGGAGATACTTTTGCCTGTGGGTATTTTGTCTTAAGCACCGACCGAATATCCTGACAGGTTTGCCCTAATTTGTTTCTTAACCAGCTTTTAAACTGATCATACGGCGTTCCGGTCTTATTCATCGCTTCATAAATGGTGCCCAGATCTGGCGCATATAAACCGGTATCCGCATTAAAAGCCAGTTTGGTTGGGTAATCATAGACACATGGCAGATCTGTACCCTGATTATACCACCACCACGGTTCACCAATCTGCATATTCACTTCACACCCGCCGGCAACTAGGGTATCGGCAAACTCAATAAAGGCTTTATGTAAATAAGCCTGCGCATTTTGATCACATGGACTAAAGAAGTAACTTGGTGGCTCATAGCCTGTTCGACCCAGATTATTATTCCAGTCCCGCTGTGCCCAGTATTCATTGGCACCCAAAGAATACATTTCAAAGCTCACCCCAAAGATAGGCTGCATATCGGCACAATAGAGTGCCTGGGCAAAATGTTCGTGCCATTTTCGGGTACATGGATTAACGACATTGGCATTGCTCACCAACGGATCAGGAATCTGCCATTTGTTGATATCAGCATTCCATGCCATTTCAGGATACTTCGACATACCACAATAGTGATTGATCAGACCGTGATAACCCAAATCCGCCATGTTATCGACCAGTCGCTGTGGGTTGAGATCATAATGATCATCATAACTGGTACATAAACCATACTCATGCGCAGGTATTGAGACCCGATTTAAAGCCAGCTTGGCATTCGGGCCGGTAGTGACGGAGTTGGTTACCCGAATGTACCCCTCTTCTGCCTGTGCTAATGGCAGGGTTGAATGTCCATTGTAACTGAGAGTAAATCCAGAGAAAGAAATACGCTGAATGTTACTGACAGGAAATGGATCTGTTGCAGAGAAGCCCGCCTTGACGCTATCCCAATTAATATGAATATGGGCTGTTCGTGAAGCAGGCTGATCGGCATAATTAAACAGCACAATATAGGCGACCTTATCTACTCCATTTTCATGATATTGCACAGTCAATGTCGGGGTTAAAGTGGGGTTATTTAACGTTGGCATACTGGCCGACAATTCAATATCAAAATCCCAGATTGTACCGCTGTAATCATATTTGGTCTCATAGGCAAGAAACTGATGATCTTTTGCATCATAAGAATCCCAGCTAATCCCTACCAAATCAGTGCTGGTACGAGAACGGAAAAAGGCTTCAAAACCGTTAGCAAAATTGGTAATGGCAAAAGACATGGTTTGCGGGCCATCAACACGCCAAAACTTTGGGCTAAACCGATCAATACTCGAAGTTGTAACAGTTAAGCTAGGAGATTTTTTAAATTTTTTTTCAAAGTTATTCGTCATTTGATAATGCTCTCATTTAATAATTAAGTTTTCATGTTAAGTAATCTTGTTATTTTTGGCTGTTTGCATCGGTAATCTTTGATCAAAAACCCAGCACTTACATGGAGTTTATGTAACTTGAATTTTTGAATGCATAAAAAAAGCTTATCTATTGATAAGCTTTCCAACAACAGCCTTATTTTGATACCTTTCCTTGCAGCCCGGTATTATTATATGCAGCTCAAAATAAGCTGCTTATCTCAAGCTAGACAGTGAACAGCTTAAGCCGCCATACGTCTACATTCTATGGCACATTGATGGCAGGTTTCGGCACACTGTTGACAATGTTCAGAAGCATGTTTGATACACTCTTCAGCGCACCAGTCACATATTTTTGCACAGATCTGGCACATATCCGCCAGAAAGATTGATTCTCGTTGATGAGCTTTGGCACATAACATACAGATATCCGAACATTCCAGACATCGGGTAATGCACTCCCGCATCATTTCGACTTTTTCTTCTTGTAAACAGGCGGATGCACAAGTGGTACAGGCCAATGAACAAACCAGGCAAGCTTTGGCGCAATCTGAAAACTGGATAGAGTCCATCTTATTCTCCTTAGCTAAATCATCAAAAATGCTTAGTAAATAAGCTAACCAGATAAAGTGCTGCAAAACATAAGGATTCGGTTATAAAAAGTAAGCCATGTTTTTTTAAGTAATCGAATGAAGCAAAGATCTCTCGATCTGACTTTTCAGCGAAAGAAGCAGTCACAGTATGCGATAGATATCTACGGAAAAAATTAAGAATAGTCCGGGCGTTTTTTGTATGGGATTATTTTATTTATACGGATAAAAAAACGCTCAAAATCAGCAATGAAGATGAGCGCTTTATATTAAGCCGGGTCACTCTATAAAAAAATAATCAGTGCCCATAAATATTTTTGTGCAAGATGTCTGAAAGCCAGTGGATAAAGCCTGTTTTATTCTTAAACTGCGGAGTATCGAATAAATTTACATTCAACTCAAAATGATTAAAATTAATAAATTTATAGCTCCCGCCGCCTAAAGCAACCACATCGCTGTGTGGATATTTGAGCGTTTTTAGCGCTTCGCTAAAGAACAAGGCTTTAAGCGCTATCTCACTATTCTTGTGCGCCTGATAACTTTGAGACTGAAGGAATAAATCATATTCTTGATCTAAACGTGTCATGATTTGGGAAATAACCACTTTAGACTCCTTTATTATTGGAACACCTGTTATCGCATAGAAAACAGTAAAAGCCCACCTTTTGATGGACTTTTATAGTATTAAATTGGTATGACTAGTGCAGGCTTAACTCTTCATCTTTGGCAATCACGACCGAAGTGAGCATCGGAATACCCAAGATCACCGGGACCATAATGATCCATAAATCGGTTGTTAAATGACTTGAAAAGAAGAAATGGATAACCATGGCCACCAACGCCAATACACTCAACAATACACCCATGAATCGAACTGCAAATTTAATCAGCATTTTTGATCCTATATAATTGTCAGTACACTTCATCAGTATACGCCTAGCATTTCGATCAAGATACCTGCTTTTATACAACCGATACATCACAATAAGCCCCCATCCTTGCACCTGAGCTTTTCTCCTCTCTATTACTGATTTTCTGCTATGCTACAGAACAAGCTGAATTAGTACTTGATATTAGAGGAAACCGAAATGCTGCGATGGTTTGAAAAGCTAGTCGATCCATACCCCACCAAAGACTTAAACAAACCATTACCTACGACCTTTTTCGCTTTCGTTTGGCAATCGACTCAAGGCATTCGCCCTTTTCTATTTTTACTGATTGCATGTACTGCCGCAGCAGCATGTTTTGAAGCTTTATTCTTTTCCTATATTGGTAAATTGGTCGACTGGCTCACCAAAAGTCAACCCAGCACCTTTTTACAAACCAATCAACAGAACTTAACCATTCTGATCAGTATTCTGTTTGCCAATATTTTCTTTGTCAGCCTGCAATCGATTATTAAACACCAAGTATTGTTCAGTAATTTTCCAATGCGTATGCGCTGGCGTTTTCATAATTTATTACTGCAACAAAGCCTGGACTTCTTCCATACCGATTTTGCTGGACGTCTTTCTGCCAAAGTCATGCAGACTGCACTGGCGGTACGCGAATTCTGGATGATTCTTGGGGACATGCTGGTTTATGTACTGGTCTATTTTGTGACCATTAGTCTGGTCATGGGTGCAATTTCGCCGGTGTTGATTGTGCCGCTGATTTTATGGTTAGCCTTATTTATTGGTATTGCCAGCTATTTTATTCCACGACTTGGCAAAATCTCCCAGCAACAGGCCGACGCGCGTTCTGTCATGACCGGTCGAGTTACCGACGCCTATACCAATATCCAGACAGTAAAGCTCTTCGCTCATGCGGGTCGTGAAAGCCAATATGCCAAAGAGTCAATGCAGGAATTTATGGTGACCGTGTATAAGCAAATGCGTCTGGGGGTGAAATACCAGATCAGTATTCGTGTACTCAGCGCATTCCTGTTTATTAGTGTGATTGGAACCTCGGTCTGGCTTTGGACACAAGGTCAGGCAGCAATCGGGGTGATTGCTGCAACCACAGCGATGGTACTCAAGTTGGATAGTTTGGCCGAATTCATCATGTGGCACATTACCATGCTGTTTGAAAATGTCGGTACCATTCAGGACGGGATGAAAACTCTGGGCAAACCGATCCAGATTCAGGACAAGGAAAATGCCTCTGAGTTACAGGTACAGCACGGCGAGATTCGTTTTGAAGATGTCAGCTTTGCTTATAACCAGAAGAATGTCATTGATCATTTTAACCTGACCATCAAACCGGGTGAGAAAATTGGGATTGTCGGTCGTTCCGGTGCGGGGAAATCGACACTAATTCAACTGTTGCTGCACTTCTATAACATCAACCAAGGTCGTATTTTGATTGACGGTCAAAATATTCATGATGTGACCCAAGACAGTTTACGTGCCAATATTGCCTTGGTAACGCAAGATACCTCGCTGCTACATCGTACCGTCGCCGAAAATATTAAATACGGTCGGCCAAATGCAACTGAAGCTGAAATTCAACAGGCTGTCAAAAAAGCCAAAGCGGAAGAGTTTATTCCGCAGCTAACAGATATGAAAGGTCGTGTTGGTTTTGATGCTTATGTGGGTGAACGTGGCGTGAAACTGTCGGGCGGACAACGTCAACGTATTGCCATTTCACGGGTTTTCCTGAAAGATGCACCGATTTTAATATTGGATGAAGCCACCAGTGCCCTTGATTCCGAAGTCGAAGCCGCAATTCAGAGCAGTTTAAATGACTTGATGGTTGGCAAAACGGTCATTGCAATTGCCCACCGTTTATCTACTATTGCTCAAATGGATCGCCTCATTGTGCTTGATCAGGGCAGAATCGCGGAACAAGGCACACATGAGGAACTGATTGCTCAGGATGGTTTATATGCTCAACTATGGAAACGCCAGACAGGCGGTTTTCTGGTTGAACAACGGGTAACGCAGGACACAGAATAATGTTGTATTTAGAAGACCTTAATATCGGTGATCGTTTCATCAGCCGTGAATATGAAATGACACTGGAAGAAGTCAAGCAGTTTGCCAATCAATACGACCCACAACCCTTTCATACCGATGAGCAGGCTGCTGCCCAGCATCCTATTTTTCAGGGATTGGCAGCAAGTGGCTGGCACACTTCAGCCGTGACCATGCGACTTTGGACGGAATGTTTTCCGGTTGCTGGCGGCTTACTGGGAACAGAATCGAGTTTACGCTGGCCAAGACCGACACGTGCAGGAGATAAAATTCACGTTGAAGTTGAAATTACTGCAATCGTGCCATCTAAAACCAAACCCGATCGCGGTATCGTCAGCTACGTGACCCAAGCTTTGAACCAGCACGGTGATGTGCTATTAATATCGACAACTAAAATTTTGGTGTTTAGAAAAGTAGCTTAAGACTTGGACATTCAGTGACTGTTTTGTCCAACAATTTTTATGATTGATTATTTTATTTCATGTAAAGATGTTTAAGACTTTAATGTTTAAAAGATATTGGCAAAATTGATGAGCGCCACGGAAAGCCCATGAAAACAAGCACAACTCGTCAAGATCAAGGAATACCAGGCGTCTATGGCTTATTGCTATTAGATGTAGTTTCTCGCTGGGGATATAGCGATGAAACTTTATTTGCTCCATTTCATTTAACGAGTGAACAGCTGGCTGATCCGAACTATCGAATTCCAACACCGATTGCCAATGAACTGGTGAAACACTCTTTGCGCCTGACCGGTGAAAGCACACTGGGTTTTCATCTCGGTACGCAAATGCGGATTTCCATTCATGGCTTTATCGGTTATGCCATTATGACGGCGCATGACATTACCGATGCCATTGCACTGGCCAGCCGCTTTATTCAATTACGTCTACCCTTTCTACAGCTATATTTTTCGACCTTCGGCCCTAAAGCCACTTTACAACTGCAGTGTGATATCGAAGTCGAACCGTTGCGCACCGAAATTATTCTAGGTCTGACCATTGGCATCATGACCATGGCCAGAGCGCTAACCGGAATAGAAGATTTAAGCGGTGAAGTGGATCTGGATTTCCCAGAACCAGCAGGCTTTGAAAAATATCGGGACAAACTCAGCAGCAGCATTCGTTTTAATCAACCGCATTTAATCTCAAGCTTTGATAAAAAATATCTGGGCCTGAAAATGGTCAATGCCGATCCGATTGCCAGCCAGATTGCTATTAACCAGTGTGAAACAGAACTGTCAGCACTGGGCGAACGCCGACGACTGGCCATGCGGGTGCGGGATATTCTGACCAATTCAGAACAGCATTATCTCAGTATCGAAAGTGTGGCTGAACGCCTGCATATGTCCGACCGTACCTTGAAGCGTCAGTTAGCAGCAGAAGGCACCTCTTTTTCCACTTTAGTGGATGAAGTACGTTATCGTCATGCCACCTCCCTGCTTTCCCGCACCGATTATAGTCTGGAACAGATTGCAGATGAGCTTGGCTACTCTGACGTGGCAAACTTCAGTCGTGCCTTTAAACGCTGGAGTGGCCGTAGCCCAAGTAACTGGCGCAAAGATCCATACTTATAGTAAGTTCAACGGTGAAAGCTTTTGTTTTTATTGAAAAGCATGTATAAACCAAATAAAAATGATACGACAGATTGTTAAGGAGTTGTCATGAATCATCCAGCAGAATTGAAATATGCACGTACGCATGAATGGGTAAGAATCGAGGGTGACCTCGTTGTGACTGGTATTACCGACCATGCACAAGATGAGTTGGGTGATTTGGTCTACGTGGAAACCCCAGCAGTGGGCAGTCATGTTACGGCAACTGAACAGGCCGGTATTGTCGAATCAGTCAAAACTGCCTCAGATATTCATGCACCTATTTCAGGTACAGTCGTTGAAGTGAATAGTGATCTTGAAGATGATCCTGATTTTGTTAATGATGAACCTTATGGCAAGGGCTGGATTTACAAGATCAAACCGGACAATATGGCAGATGTAGAAAAACTGCTTTCAAATAGCGAATACGAATCAGGTTTATAATCGAATAGATCTCAAGAAAAAAGCCCAGCTGATTTGACCGGGCTTTTTTTAAATGAATGTACGTAGTCGTACCTTGCAGCGTCCATACTTGCGTCTAAAATCTGAATTTGACGATACAAATACGATCAAGTCACAGCTTAATCCTTCACGCGTCTTTACGGACAACTGACTGAATCATTTTTTCTTTTCTCGCCAAGCCTTCATCTTGAAAACTCGATAAATAAATAATCAAAATTTCTGCTAATTTTTTATGTAGAAATGCACTCAACATTATATTTTTTTAATGTCAAATTTCTCTGGCTCGTTACCTTTGTAACATCATGTGTCAATATTTTTGCCTAGTTTTTGACCGCTTAAATTTAATCTACATCTGTACTTTTTATAAATTGTAACTTTTGAAAACATTGTGCGTAAATTTCAATCATCAACCCGAGCATTATTGCTGAAAAAAAACGCGCTTTTTTCAATAAAAAAATTAATATTCATAGAGTTATTTTAAATTACATAAAATATACAAATAAAATACACAAACATAACAGTATTTTAAAAATCATTTGTGCTTGAATCTGTGACCTTATCAATCCCAAGAATAGTCATTCATTTTTTTAGCTATTCAGTTGTGATTGCAAATTATGGATATGTAAGGACAGGCATCCATTATGAATTTTTCGAATCCCACAGTTGTTGTATTCGTGGTGTATATCCTGGCCATGCTTGGCATCGGTTTATACGCCTATTTTTCTACTAAAAATCTTGATGATTATATTCTTGGAGGCCGAAGTTTAGGCAGTTTTGTAACCGCATTATCTGCGGGTGCATCTGACATGAGCGGTTGGTTACTCATGGGCCTACCTGGCGCTATTTACTTGACGGGTTTATCTGAATCGTGGATTGCGATCGGTTTGATTATCGGTGCATGGCTGAACTGGTATTTGGTGGCTGGGCGTTTACGTGTCCATACCGAAGTACAAAACAATGCCCTCACCTTACCTGATTATTTTACTGGTCGTTTTGATGACCAGAAGAAAATCTTACGCGTCACTTCTGCATTGATTATTCTGGTATTTTTCGCAATTTATTGTGCTTCTGGCATGGTCGCTGGTGCACGTTTGTTTGAAACATTATTCCAATTGCCGTATAGCACAGCTTTATGGATCGGTGCATTTGCAACCATCGGCTATGTGTGTATCGGTGGCTTCCTTGCGATCAGCTGGACCGATACCTTCCAGGCGGGCTTAATGATTTTCGCATTATTACTCCTGCCAATTGTGACCTACATGTCTTTAGGTATCGGCATGGAAGAGTTTACCGCTGTTGTTGAAAGTGTTCGCCCACATGCTTTTGATTTTGCGACAAATTTAAGTGTTGTTGCGATTCTTTCTGCAGCTGCATGGGGCTTAGGCTATTTTGGTCAACCACACATTCTGGTTCGCTTCATGGCTGCTGATTCTGTGAAATCAATTCCAGCGGCTCGCCGTATTGGTATGACCTGGATGGTTTTATGCTTGGCGGGTGCAGTCGGTTCAGGCTTTATCGGTATTGCCTACTTCCAGATGCATCCTGAATTTGCGGCAGCAGTAACAGCTAACCCTGAAACTGTGTTCATGGAATTGACCAAGATCTTATTCAACCCTTGGGTTGTAGGCGTCATTCTTGCTGCAATTTTATCGGCAGTCATGAGTACCTTGAGCTGTCAGTTACTGGTCTGTTCGAGTGCCTTAACTGAAGATTTGTACAAAGGCTTTATCCGTAAAAACGCGTCACAAAAAGAACTGGTTTGGATTGGTCGTGCCATGGTACTTGCAGTTGCAATGCTTGCACTGGTGCTTGCTCAGAACCCAGACAGTAAAGTGCTTGGTCTCGTTGCTTACGCCTGGGCAGGTTTCGGCGCAGCATTCGGTCCATTGATTATTCTTTCATTGTTCTGGAAGCGTATGACCCTGAACGGCGCATTGGCAGGTATGGTTGTGGGTGCTGTAACCGTTATCCTTTGGAAAAATTTCTTCGGTGCTACCGGCATCTACGAAATTATTCCGGGCTTCGTTTTCGCCTTGATCAGTATTGTGGTGGTGAGCTTGCTTGGTAAAGCACCAAATGCTGCTGTGACCAGCCGCTTCGAACAAGCTGATGAAATTTATGCACGCGAAATGAAATAATTTTGCTGAAAATTTAAGGGGCTTTCGAGCCCCTTTTTTTGTTTAAAATTTTGTCCGTGATTTAATTTTTATTTTCGAGCTGTCTTTCACCACCTGCATCACCGGATAACTACGGGTTTCCTTCACTCCTGGCAACTGCCATAAAATCTGTCCTGCAATGCGACGGAACTCCTCCATTCCCGCACTACGCAATTTAATCAGAAAATCAAAACCGCCACTGACCATATGACATTCCACGATTTCAGGATACTGCGTGACTGCGTCAATAAAATCATCCAGTACATGCGGTGTGGTCTTATCCAGCAGCACTTCCACAAAGACCAGAAAATTGGCATTGAGCTTATTCGGATTCAGTTTCGCCTCATACCCCAAGATAAACTCATCCTTCGTCAATTTCTGCACGCGCGCCATCACTGCAGTCGGTGACAGGTTCACGAGTTCTGCCAATTTACTATTGGAAATCCTTCCATCTGTTTGAAGAATATCCAGAATTTTCAGATCAGTTCGATCTAATGTATAAATAGGGCCATTCAACTGAATTTTCCTCTAAAAAATAAGCAAATTATAGTGAGTTACTCGGGATTTATTCTGTAATCATAAATTATCTAAACCTCTCTGCTCAATATGTTTTAGAGATTGTTATTGGAATTTAGCATGAATACATTGGATACTCCCGCACAAATGGACACAGCTCACGCAGACGGTTATATCACCGAATTTAAAGAAAAAAGTGAGTTTGAGCAACGCATCAATACGGCATGGCGCCGTGCAGAGCCTGAAGCAGTCGTTGTACTTGCTGAAGCAGCCAACATTTCCCCTGAACTTGACCATAAAATTTATGAGCTGGCATTTAGCTTAGCGCACAATTTGCGTGAGCGTAAAAGTTCAGCAGGTAAAGCTGGTATCGTTCAAGGTTTACTTCAAGAATTTTCACTTTCTTCACAAGAAGGTGTGGCCCTGATGTGTTTGGCAGAAGCTTTGCTTCGTATTCCAGATACTGCAACGCGTGATTTATTGATCCGTGACAAAATCAACCAAGGCAACTGGAAAGAACACGTTGGTCAAAGTAACCTGATGTTCGTCAATGCCGCTGCCTGGGGTTTGATGTTAACTGGTAAGTTGATGGAAACGCCGAAGCAAACCAGTTTATCAAGTGTCTTAACTGGCCTTTTGGCACGCAGTGGTCGCGGTATCATCCGTAAAGCCGTTGACGTTGCCATGCGTATGATGGGCGAGCAATTCGTTACCGGCGAAACTATTGGCGAAGCGCTTGAACATGCGAAACCATTTGAGCACAAGGGTTTCCGCTACTCATACGACATGTTGGGTGAAGCTGCCCTAACTGAACATGATGCTGAGCGTTATTACAACGACTACACCCAAGCCATTCATGCCATTGGTAAAGCATCGAACGGTCGTGGTGTCTATGACGGCCCAGGTATCTCAATCAAGCTTTCTGCATTGCACCCGCGTTACCAACGTGCGCAAATTGATCGTGTTCATCATGAACTTTACAACAAAGTTTTTGAATTGGCGTGCTTGGCAAAACAATACGATATCGGTTTAAACATCGATGCTGAAGAATCTGAGCGCTTGGAAATCTCGCTCGAATTGCTTGAACGCTTATGTTTCGAACCGAAACTTGCTAACTGGAAAGGTATTGGTTTCGTGATTCAGGCCTACCAAAAACGCTGTTTCTATGTGGTTGATTACATCGTTGATCTTGCAAAACGCAGTAACAAACGTCTGATGATCCGTTTGGTGAAAGGTGCGTATTGGGACAGCGAAATCAAGAAAGCACAAATCGATGGCATGACCGACTACCCTGTGTTTACCCGTAAAGTTCACACTGACTTGTCTTACATTGCATGTGCGAAAAAATTACTTGCAGCACCAGATCAAGTGTATCCGCAATTTGCGACACACAATGCGCAATCGCTTGCAACGATTTACAACCTGGCTGATCCAAGCAAATATTATCCAGGTCAATACGAGTTTCAATGCTTGCATGGTATGGGTGAGCCATTGTACGAACAAGTGGTTGGTTCTAAAGAAGACAATAAACTTGGTGTGCCATGCCGTGTTTACGCACCTGTGGGTAACCATGAAACTTTGTTGGCTTACTTGGTCCGTCGTTTACTTGAAAATGGTGCCAACACCTCATTCGTCAACCGTATTGCGGATAAAACTTTAAAAGTTGAAGATTTAATTCAATCTCCAATCAAAGATATTCAAACTTCAGCAAAAGACGAAGGCCAGCTTGGTTTAAAACACCCAGCGATTCCACTTCCGCATGATCTTTATCCATTACGTCCAAACTCAAGTGGCTTTGATCTCAATAACGATCAACCGTTAGCAGACTTGGATGCAACCGCACAGAAGTTACGTAACCAGATTTGGAAAAGTGCCCCTTTACTTGGTTTTGAATCAGCAGTCCATGATGAAAGTAATGCGCTTGCAATTACAAACCCTGCACAAAACAGTGAAGTTGTCGGTTATGTCAATGAAGCAACCAGCGCTGATGTACAACTGGCGTTAGAAGCTGCGGTACAAGCTGAACAAAGCTGGGCAGCCACTGATAAAGTTGAGCGTGCTGCTTGCTTAAAACGTGCTGCTGACTTGATGGAAGCCCGTATTCAAGAGTTGATGGTTTTACTTTGCCGCGAAAGTGGTAAAACCTATGCCAATGCGATTGCAGAAGTTCGTGAAGCGGTCGATTTCCTACGCTATTATGCAACTCAAATTGAAAACCTGCCTGCAAATGCAAAGGTGAAGCCATTAGGTACCGTATTGTGTATCAGCCCATGGAACTTCCCTCTTGCAATTTTCTCGGGTCAGATTGCAGCGGCATTGGTAAGCGGTAACTGTGTTATTGCCAAACCGGCAGAACAAACACCACTCATTGCAGCACAAGCAGTGCAAATACTTTGGGAAGCTGGCGTGCCACACGGCGCTGTACAGCTTGTTCCAGGCCGTGGTGAAACAGTCGGTGCGCAATTGAGCCAGGATGACCGTATCCAAGGCATCATGTTCACAGGTTCGACTGAAGTTGCAAAAATCTTGCAAAAAACGGTGGCAAAACGTTTATCTCCAAATGGTCAACCTATTCCGTTAATCGCGGAAACCGGTGGTCAAAATGCGATGATCGTAGACTCTTCTGCATTGACTGAACAAGTGGTTCTCGATGTTGTCAGTTCTGCATTCGACAGTGCCGGTCAACGTTGTTCTGCACTTCGTATCTTATGTGTACAGGAAGACAGCGCTGCAACCGTCATCAAAATGTTGAAAGGTGCGATGCAACAGTTGATCGTCGGCAACCCTGCGATCTTAAAAACCGACATTGGTCCTGTGATCGATACTGAAGCGAAACAAACCATCGATACGCACATTCAAAAGATGAAATCTAAGGGTTACCCTGTTCATCAATTGATGTTCAACGATGCAGCAAGCCAACAGGCACTTGCACAAGGTACTTTCGTTCCGCCAACAGCAATCGAATTACCAAATCTTGATGACCTTGAGCGCGAAGTATTTGGTCCGGTATTGCATATCATCACCTATAAGTACGGTGAACTTGAGCAGTTGATCGATCGTATCAATGCCAAAGGTTACGGTTTGACCATGGGTCTACATACCCGTATCGATGAAACCATTAATACGGTGATTCAACGTGCTGAAGTGGGTAACTTATATATCAACCGTAACATCGTCGGTGCAGTGGTAGGTGTACAGCCGTTTGGTGGTGAAGGCTTGTCTGGTACTGGTCCGAAAGCCGGTGGTCCACTTTATATGTACCGCCTGATGGAACACTGTTCAGAGAAAGTATTGGCGACCCCATTTGCGGTAAAAGCTGAAATCTCTCAGTTTGATGCCGTATCTAATGTGGCTTATCAAAGCTTGCTGGCTTGGGCGAAACAACACATGGCTCAAGCAGTACCGACAATTCCAGCATTTGGCGTAGGTAAATTCTACGAGTTGCAAGGTCCGACTGGCGAAAGTAACCAGTACATTATCCTACCTCGCCATCGTGTGCTTTCGATTGCCAATGATGATGCTAGCCAGCTTCAGCAATTGCTTGCGATTTTCGCTGTTAGCAGTACAGCTGCGGTATTGAAAGACAATGCATTCTTGGTAAAACACAAAGCGTCTTTACCAAAAGATGTTTTGGATGCAATCACTGTGATTTCAAGTGTTGAAAAAGATGCCTTTGATGCCGTGCTTCATCATGGTTCTGTTGAACAGTTGCAAGATTTGCAAACTAAAGTTGCTGCCCGTTCAGGTGCGATTGTTGGCATTACCCAGCTACAAGCCAATGAGCAGATTCCGTTAGAGCGTCTTGTGATTGAACGTGCCATCAGCGTGAATACAGCTGCAGCTGGCGGTAACGCAAGCTTGATGACCTTATCTGAAGACTAATATTCGCCTTTTCGAGAGATATTAAGTCTCTCCCTGACCCGAATCATGTTTACATGGTTCGGGTTTTTTATTATGTTTTAGTTAATCTTTATTGCAATTATAAAAATGAGAACCTGGAGATGCAATTTTTCCCCGCTACTGAATATCAGCCTCACTGTGCCCAGCTTTTTGAAGATTATAAAACAAAGATCAGGCAGCTTATCCCTTTTGCCATTGTTGAACATATTGGCTCATCCGCGATCCCCAATGCAATTTCAAAGGGTGATCTCGATATTTATGTTGAAGTCCCTACTCAACAGTTTTTAGATACCATTAAAGAATTGCAACAACTTAATTTTAAAGAAAAGCTGGATACATTACGTACCCATGAGCTATGTATGCTGCAATCACAAGCGCATGATGTCGCCTTGCAAATCGTTGTGACGGGCTCGGAATTTCAAAATTTTCTTACTTTTCGGGATCAACTACGACGTCACCCAGAGCTGGTTCAGCAATACAATCAACTCAAACAAAGTTGTTCAGGTACTTCACCAGAGCAGTATCGTCAGATTAAAGCAATATTTATACAGAATGTACTGAATCCTAATCCAGCTTACAAATAAGCAAATTTGATAATTTCCCTGCACCTTGTAGCACTTTTTTTGATACCATTCCTGTTTAGATTTCACCTATAGTTTTCTTGTTTATGACCATCTCTTACCAGCAGCAACTTCAAGAGAAAGTTGAACGAATCACCGCACAATTTGCCCCGTTCAATCCACCAGCTTTAGAAGTGTTTCAATCATCCGAACAACATTTCCGTATGCGTGCAGAATTCCGTCTCTGGCATACCGAAGATGATCTGTTCTATGCCATGTTTGAACGTGCTGAAGATGGAAAGCAAAAAGAAGTTGTTCGTGTGGATGAGTTTCCGATTGCAGACCAAAGCATCAATGACTTGATGCCTTGTCTGTTAGAAGAATTAAAAGCAGTCCCGGTTCTATCGCAACGTATTTTTGAAGCGGATTTCCTTGCAACATTAAGCGGAGAAATGCTGGTTACGCTGATTTATCACCGTAAACTGGATGCAGAATGGGAAACGGCAGCAAAAGCGTTAGCAGAAAAACTGAATATCAAGATCATGGGGCGTAGCCGTGGCCAAAAAGTGATTATTGGCGATGACTATGTGGTTGAGCAGCTCAATGTTCATGGTCGTACTTTTAAATACAAACAAATTGAAAGCAGTTTTACCCAGCCAAATGCGCAAGTGTGCCAGCATATGCTGGAATGGGCATGTGATGCTGCACAAGGATCTCAACAAGATCTTTTAGAATTGTATTGTGGTAATGGTAACTTTACCCTACCGTTATCTTTAAAATTTAATCGTGTCCTTGCCACTGAGCTGGCAAAATCTTCGGTTTATGCGGCGCAATGGAACATTGAGCAAAACCAGATTGAAAATATTCAGGTGGCGCGTTTATCTGCGGAAGAATTTACCCAAGCCTATCAGGGCGAACGTGAGTTTAGACGCCTGCAAGAAGCTGAAATTGATATCCAAAGCTATGACTTCGATACAGTTTTCGTCGATCCGCCACGTGCAGGCATCGATGATGAAACGCTGAAACTGCTACAGGGATTCAAGCGTATTCTCTATATCTCATGTAATCCGGACACCCTGCATGACAACCTCAACACACTGACTCAAACCCATCGCATTGTGAAGTTCGCTATGTTCGATCAGTTCCCTTTTACCCATCATGTTGAGTCGGGTGTTTTACTTGAGAAGATTTAAACAAATTATTTCAACGTAACAATAAATTATAAAGGGTTTCAATAACCCTTTATTTTTGTTCAAAGTATATGGATAAAAAAGTGATATTTTTCAAAGGTCAAGTCATGATACCGTCATAATTTCGTTTGAGATGGGCAGACTCATCGAAAAAATTGAAGTTCAACTGCTGCTTTTATCACTTAAGCTGACTTGTATTTTATTTTAAAGTGGCTATATTTCGAGCTATGTTAGGTTGTTAATGAAGGCTCTATGAGTTTTTGGCAAAAATTGTTCAATGCAGACGAACAATATAACGAACACAAGAACCAGACTTCTTGCGTGGAAAACGATTGTTCTTGCAAAACCAATGAACAGCTACTCGATGCTTTAGTCAAAGCAACAGATGAGGATGTCATTAAAGGCATTAAGAAAGTACTGATTTCTCGGGGTTATAGCCGCAAAGAATTACTTGCGATGATCAAACCACCGATTCAATAAAAATAAGCCCCTCATCTCCTTAAATTCAGGAGATGAGGGTGTCATCAAGATTTACACTTTTCCCGATTCACTTCTGCCACCATCGGTCCCAGATTAAATCGCTTATCATGGCGTTTGTTTTGTATTAAATACATACTTGAAATCGATCCATCCAGATATAACGCATGATCTATTTTCAACTGTTGCTTAAAAAACTGTGCAAACTGGTAAAAACTCACCCGTTGTTGTGAAATCACAAAATACAGCTCATTATTTTTTATGCCCACCCCATTTCTGATTTTAAGTGAAGTTGAATCCGGCAAAAATTGATCATTGATTTCACCCTGATAGACCAGCATCGGCCCTGACTGGGTCGCAAACTGTGCCCGAAAACCTGAATGTGCATAATCAGCCGTGGTTTTGATCACGGCACGGCGATCATTCCACGCCACAACCCCATTCGGTTGCATAAAAAAATTACCAAAGCCTTTCTCCTGATTTAGCGGATGCAGTACTTTACCCTGTTCGACATATAATCCGACGGGCTGAAAGTCAGCATGGTACATTCCCGCATTCATGACAAAATTGAGTTGGGCACAGGCCGGTAACGCGCTTTGTAAAGCTGCAAACTTTTGATAGTAGCGATTGCTTTCAGGATTTTTTAAAAATAATTCCAGTTGATCTAGGTGGTCGATTTTAATGACATCGTAACTGTTTTGATTAAATTGAATGGCTTGCTGCTGCATCGCATATGCGGAAGGAACAGCTAAAAATGTAAAGAAGAACAGTAACCAGCTTTTCATTATGCGATATATTTAAGATGAGATCTGGCTATTTTCTCACAACAGCAAATCATGCTGAATGACGGATACAAACTCCACACATAATCATCGGATTGAGTGTATAAATAAGCTCGATTGATTCATATTTTTTCACTAAAATAAGCGTGTAAATACAATAACCTTGTATCAACATGCAGCAAAGACATCCGCGCTTTCCAATTGGCGCCCATCTGATCGTAAAACACTTTGGTTATAGTCACCACGGCATTTATGCAGGACGTGGCCGAGTCATTCATTATTCCGGTTTTGCCCATATTTTTAAAAAGCATCCGATTGAAATGACCTCTATCCAGCGTTTTGCGCGAGGAAAGCCTATTTATATCCGGGACTATCACTCCCCACGCTACAAAGCCAGAACCGTAGTACGGCGTATGCGCTCACGCATGCATGAAAATCACTACCATCTCATCATTAACAACTGCGAACATTTATGTACCTGGGCCATTACCGGTGTTGAATCCAGTACTCAGGTCGAACGCATGCAACGCCGTTTAGCCACGATCGGTTATGTCAGCTCGGTCATGAGTTATATGAATGGCCTGATGCTGACGGTTGCGACCGCCTGCTTCGCGATTGTGCTGTATATTAAAATACTGTTGCGCCATCAAGCAAAAAAATCGGTTCCAGCTTACTTACAGCTCAAAGAAAAGCATTCCAAGAAATAAAACGATTTTTAAAACGTTGTAGGTAGAGTACCTTATTAATTTTTAACTGTTCCCTTTAAGCTATCTCGTACCCATCACCAAATCATTCCAGCTTAAATTAAGCTCAAGCTTTTGGTACTAAAATCAGCAAGAGATCATAATGAATATATCGATTCGAAATGAACAACCATCCGATATTCCCCATATTTTTAAACTCACTCAAGCGGCTTTCAAAGATATAGAATACTCCAGTCATACAGAGCAGTTTATTGTGAATGCTTTACGCAATTCTCAACAATTGACCGTATCGCTAGTCGCTGAATATGAAGGCCAAATTATTGGGCATATTGCGTTTTCTCCTGTTTCGATCTCGGATGGAACAACGGATTGGTACGGTTTAGGCCCTGTTTCTGTACAAGCTGAATTTCAAAATCAAGCGATTGGCTCTCAACTGATCCATGCGGGTTTAGACAAATTGAAAATGTTAAAAGCTGCTGGCTGTGTTTTACTCGGCGATCCTGACTATTATGCTCGCTTCGGCTTTAAAGCGAAGCCGGAACTTGTTTTGCAAGGTGTTCCCGCAGTGTATTTCCAGATCCTTTGTTTCACGGATAAAATGCCTCACGGCGATGTGGTTTATGCAGAAGCATTTAATGCGACCGCATAGTCTTAAGCGCTCAGCTTCAGTTAAAGCTGAGCGCTTATAGTTGTGATTGTAGAATTCCAAAGCGAATAGATTGAATACACGCTTAATGACAAACAACTTCTTCAGAAGCTTCTAAAGCCTGTTCAAAGATTTCGGCATAGCTCGCGACCAGTTCAGCTTTATCTGTTCCATTGACAATATAGCGTGCTCCCACATAATTCTTTTTATGCTGATTGATGTAATCAGAAAGTCTTTTACCTGTGAACATGCCCTTTTTCATACCGACAATCATGACACGGGCCGCGATATCAGCCTGTAAAGCCAATTTTGGATTTTTGACTAAATCAATTTTTAAGTAATCGCCCATGCGTTTATAGTTGGACAACCATGTCAGTTGCACATAGCCATAACCAATATAGGGATAATATTGCTTAGACTTTAGATATTTTTCAGAGCCGTACTCGATCACTGGCTGCATGGTTTTCGCTGTTTCATGCCAAGCCGTTGCCAAGATATAAGCCGCCTGCGTGGTTATAATGGCCGTATCTTCAGCCAGTACCGAGACAAGAAAGTTAATGCCATCGACCTGAGATTGTGCCAACTTGCCAAAATTTTTGCGTATAATATCAAAACCATCTTGTGTAATTGTCATGTTCTTTTCCTCTTTATAATAAAAAACCGCCCGAAGGCGGCATTGAATTGAAGTTATTATTTAAAATTTGTCTTTAAAGTCTTTTACTTCTCTTGCAACATCTAGAATTGTTGAATCCTCTCTTGCATTGATGTAGTTAAAAGTCCAGCGAATGAGTGCCCACACAGGTAAGCCACAAAGGAAATACAAGCCACCGAGGGCAAATGCGCCAAACATATTCTTACTCCAGTCTTGCAAATCAAAATGCTGAATCACAAAACCACCACCCGCAATGCTTCCGACCGAAGTAGAAATTAATGAAACCACCCACTCACGTCTAGATTTTGGTAACCGTGTCATCACAACAACAATCCAGGCCAAAAGCATGAAAGTGAGTGCCATCAAGATAATAAAAAACACACCATAAGATTTTATTGCGGCTGCAATGTCTGCACCCGCTGAAACGAGGTCTACCATTTTCCTCCTCCAAAAAGAAAAGCCCTGAGCGATGCAGGGCATTATTTAAATAAGATAATTTTATCAAGCAGCCGACTTATTCTTATTGCAGTCATCACTCTTGTTATTCACTTCCTATCACAGCACATGTTTTATCTATAAAAAAACCTCCCGCGTGGGAGGCCGACCCATTTTAAAAATCACAGTGGATAAAGCGGCAAATACTGCGAATGAGAAAAAGGTAAATAATGACCTGTTCTCATTCGCTTAGGCGAAAGCTTGTATTTATGCACTGAGTCATAATTTTTTGCATTGCTTATATTTACAGCATAGATCTCTTCTCCAACTGCTGCATAGGCTTCTCTTAAGTCAAAATCCAGTTGAGTCAGTCCATCCAATGCAATAACTTGATAAAATTCTGGTAACTCTAATCCATGACTTGAAACCCAGCTCCCCATCAGTTTTCCATCAATATAGACATTCATTGAATGCTTGCCTGTGATTTCAAAAGTGACAACTGGATTTAAACAAGGCTCATCTTGCGTAAAAGTGACATTATCCATACTGCCATAATCCCCTAATATCACCGTGAACTTCTCATCCACAAACAAACTGTAAATGACAAATCCCTGCTTCACCTGATCAGCAATCAGCTTTCTTTCTGGGGGATACGCAAGTCCAGCAAGCATAAAAGCATGCTGAGATGCATTTGAGTTACTCAAAGAAAAACCACCCTGACATACCTGAAAATAGGCCGATAAGAACGGTGCCTTGGTCAGTTGCTCGGCCCATCCAAACTGGATAAAGACATTAGACAGGTCATAAGGCAGTTCAGTTGCCTCCAGTTGCACATATTCGAAATCCATATCTAATTGATAGGCCTGTGTATGGACAGTCTTATCATTGATTTTTAACAACTGTACAGCGTTTGCTATTACCCGAATCACCAGATTCTCGATTTTATTAAAATCATTTAGGGTGATGGGTAAATCAGTACTACTGAACATTGACACTCTTTTGCCTTCTATACTGATCGTGACATGATCTTGTCCGTGTTTAAAAAGGATTAAAGTTTCTGCCTGTTCACCGATGCTGATTTTGTAATCACGATCGCCCTGTAGCGGTGCAATAATACCCTGCATGCTGACAGGTCGAATGACCGCAATATCTGGTATAAATCTAGCTTTAGACACTGCAAGCATATTGCGCGACTGGATGAGCTGATAATCATCATAACTAAGAGCGGGTTCCTGCATATCTTCGACTACTGTTAAGGCACCTAGATATGGATTAGATTCCATTAAGGTCACACCCCCCGCATCTGGTGTAATCTGCATACAAGACGGGACAATAGCAGCGGGAGAAAAACGCGTTAAATCTTGGTTTAAATAGCTAATATTATTCGTACTCTTCATTTTCAAATACCTCAAATTCTTTATAAATTTCAAACCAATTCCAGGTTTTAGACATAAAAAAACTCGATCTCCATGACGGAACCGAGTTTTCATTAGGCAACAAAAAAGCCCATCTATTGATGAGCTTTCAAGCTTTGTCATATTTAATCTTTAATACGACCAGTATAGTAAAACTATAGCGTGCTTTCCGAAATAATGGAATCCTTAGTTATGCATATTTTTGTAAGTGTTTTTACGATATTGCTCAATCACGATTTCTGCTTCTTCAATAGCTGTCTCTAATGCTTTAACCATCAGATTTTCATAAGTTTTCCAGGTCTTTCGATAGCTCTCTACATTAAGTTGATGGCGATGAATTCCAGCATAGGCCAAACGTCCTTTCGCTGTGTAATTTTCTTCCAGTTCCGGGTTTAAAACGAAATCCAACACCATTCGAGATACCAACCAGGCCAAGTGATACATGGCAATCCGTTCTGGTTCACGTTTTTTATCTCGTTCAGCCTGTTTAATAAAAATATCTGCCAAATGCTGACGGACATAGTCATAATCTGTAGCAGACTTATTTTCAAACACAATCAATGCGGTCACGGACTTGGCCAACTGCGTATCCATTGCAGCAATAGCACCTAAACGATCCTGATAGCTTAAACGCTCGCTTGTGCCACGCACGTAAGAATCAAAACCTGGAGAACTTACCGTTAAACCATGTGTTAACCACTCAAACTTTTCAAATTTAGTTACCATCGCATTCATATTTTCACCTCATCTCATTATTTATTTTTCTGGCATGATCTATGTTGTCTCTCAAGTAATAGATCCTTTGCCAATTTGAATCATCATGTTCGTGCTTGCTTGTGCATGTCATGACTTTATTTACGACCTGACGCTACCTTGCTGTCTCTTTTCATCTTTGAATTAATGATATTTTTCTGTTTGCTCCACACATTGCATGGCCTGTTTGATTTCTTCAAATCGACTCTTGCTACATGGCCGGGTAAAGCTCTTGATTTGAGAAATATAGCTATGCGCACAGCCGAGCACTTCAACCAGAGACTTGGCTCTACCCTTGTGTTGATTGAGCCAGTTGCTGAGCATCGTAATCTGCTGTTGCGTTGCCTGATTGTCGATACGCTTTTGTTTTTTGAGCTGTCTCTGCTCGTCTTCCAGTCGCATTGCTTTTAGTTTTTTACTGTATTCCACTCTTCGTGGCTGAAATTTAGTTTGAATCTGGGTAATTGCATTGCCTTTTGCCAACCAGGCTTCAATTTCAGCATTTAAGTTTTGTTTGATATGCATGTTTGGAGTTATTGCTTTGCCCATACGCCACCTCTCACATTGAAATTTAAGTAATACGACCATAATATTAGCAAACTAATATTAAATCAATAAGAATACTAATTTGACTTCACATTAGTTTGCTAATATTCTGAATTTAATAATATTCAGGTCGATTGAAATGCTAAAAGATAGGCTCAAAGAAGCTAGAAAAAGAGCAAAGAAGTCTCAAAAAGATGTGGTTGCCGCTGTCGGAATAACCCAGTCCGCTTTAAGCCAACTGGAAACAGGATTAGTGAGTTCATCCTCGCATCTTCCCTCTATCGCCAAATATTTAGGTGTCGATGCTTACTGGCTGCAAACTGGTCAAGGGCAAGCCGAACCAGATCCATCCCAGCCTGAACATGCAATTAATATTTCTCCGGTTCAGGCCAAGATGGCACCTGTTTTGTCATGGGTGCAAGCCGGTATTTTTACCAATGTGCAAGCAGTTGATATGGCTCAGGTTGAAGAATGGTTACCACTACCCGATGATTGTGATCAGTGTTTTTATCTTAAAGTTCAAGGCTTAAGTAATTATCCTGTATTTCATGAAGGTGATTACATTCTGGTTGATCCAACCGTCCAGTATAGTGATATGCAATCAGGTGACATGATTGTGGTGAGAAAACATGAAGATGCCACCTTCAAGAAACTGGTGATCGAGACTGATAATTCGAGATACTTACAGGCGCTTAATCCGGAATTTAAACCGAATATTATTCCCTTGGACGAAGAATGTATTTTCGTAGGTGAAGTAGTCGACTCGATTCGTTATATTTACCAATCCAAACGTCGTTCAAAGATAAAACATAGTTAAAGGTCACGTATTAGTATAAAAAATTAGCATTCTGATAACAAACAAATATTAGAGCACTAATAATAAAACATGAATAATAAGCAAATGAAAAAGCCTGAATGAGCTGCTCATTCAGGCTTTTTGATCAATTTCGATATTACTTTGCAGCAGTTGCTTCAGTTGTAATATTCACAGTGATCTTATCACCCACATTAGGCACATAATTTCCGATACCAAATGCTGAACGGTTAAAGCTGGTGGTTGCATTAAAGCCAATTGCAGGTACTTTTGCCATTGGATGCTCGCCTTGTTTATTTAACACAGCATCTAATACCACTGGCTTAGTCACACCTTTCACAGTCAAATCACCTGTAATTTTAAAGTGTTTCTTGTCTTTGGTTTCTACCTTAGTACTTTTGAAAGTAATGTTTGGATATTTTGCAGCGTTAAACCAAGCTTCTTCCTGGAACTCTTTGTCTAAGGCAGGCACATTAGTATTGACACTGCTTAAAGGAATCGTGACTTCAACTGATGAATTTGCAGGTTTTGCATTATCAACCTTGATTACACCCTGAATGTCAGTGAAGTTTGCACTTGGTGTAGAAAAACCAAAGTGATTCCAGCTGAACACAGTCGCTGTATGCGTTGGATCAATTTTATAATCGACTGGCGCAGCGAACGTTACAGAACTAGCTAAAGCGACTGCTAAACCGAGGCTTAATGTTTTAAATTGCATTTTTGGTATCCTTGTTTGATATAGCCATTAGTGTATAGATCAAGTATTTTTATTCACTAGTCTTTATAAAACGATATGTTTCATCCATGCAACAATAAAAGCGTTACAGTTATTATGTAAAACGCCTATCATAAGACTATTCGCTACTCGACAATTGATCTGAGAAGTAACAAGATCAGTTCATATATAGATTTAAATTCTTAAAGATAAACAACAAGGTAAAACATGACACATACAGCTCAAGCACTCAGTACTTCAACACCTTATCGCGTTACATTGACAGATTCTTCTGGTCATAGCTGGTATGCAGATGAGCCAGCCGATAAAGGTGGTCAAGATACTGCACCCAACCCAGTTCAGCTTTTACTGTCAGCTTTAGGTGCCTGTACTACCATTACCTTAGAAATGTATGCCAATCATAAAGGCATCAAGCTTGAGCATGTTCAGGTGGATTTAGCCTTAAATCCGAATGGTGAACCGGAATCAGGTCAAAATAATATTGAACGTAAAATTATCTTAAAAGGTGAATTTACCGAAGACCAGCATAAACGTTTGTTAAAAGTTGCGGAAAGCTGCCCGATTCATAAATTATTGACCTCAAATATTTCAATTCAGAGTGAATTAAATATTGAGTAAACTTATATCAATAGACTTGTTGTCAATTTAGGTTTCAGCAAGTCCTCTCTTCACAAGAACAGGTTAGGCCTAAACCGGTCTAGAATTGCGACCTAGAGTCAACTTTGTTTAAAGAATATTGTTGCCTTAGTTGAGGATAACTACACTTTCGCTAGTGTGCTTTTAAAAAATTATGCATCATTATAAGCATATTGAATGATACGAAGCACTTTTCTTTCCGGAGACAGGCCATTTTCTGCAGCTAAATCACTTAAAAGCTCTTTAACTAAGAAAATTTCTAGAAAGTAACTATATACTCGTCCATCCACTGTAAATTCGAGTTCCCCTTCATCTGGTTCAATCATAATGATTGTCTCTGAATTTAGTGTCCATGGTTTTACTGAGTAAATTGTTTCTTCCTCAGAATATTTTTCTATCTGTACTAAAGCTTCCAATAAATTCATATTATTATTTTCCTCTGAAGGATTATTGATATTTTCATTAGGTTATATAGATTCAATATAATTAATTAAACCAATTAACTATATTCAACCAAGAAAATCGTCTCATTTTTCTTTTTACTCCTGTGTCTCATCATAAAAAAAGCGCCCTGAATCAGGACGCTTTTTTATACCACTTAATTCAATTAAGCAGTCAATTCTTTAACCGCAGCAACAACCGCTTCAGTGGTAATACCGAAGAACTGGAACAAGTCTTTTGCTGGCGCAGATTCGCCGTAAGTGGTCATACCGATCACTTTGCCGTCTAAACCAACAAACTTCCACCAGTAGTCTACATGAGCCGCTTCAACCGCTACACGTGCACGGATATGCGAAGGCAATACCGCTTCACGATATGCAGCATCTTGCTTCATAAACTCTTCGGCACATGGCATAGACACGACACGCACACCTTCAAGTTGTGCATATGCTTCCATTGCCAATGAAACTTCAGAACCTGTTGCAATAATGATTGCTTTCAACTCACCTTTCTCTTCAGCAAGTACATAACCACCTTTTGCCACGTTTTGAATTTGAGCTTCATTACGCGCTTGGAACGGCAAGTTTTGACGAGAGAAAATTAACGCAGATGGGCCTTCTTTACGTTGAAGTGCAGATTTCCAAGAAACAGCTGCTTCAACCGTATCACATGGACGCCAAGTATTTAAGTTTGGTGTACCGCGTAATGATGCAATTTGTTCGATTGGCTGATGTGTAGGACCATCTTCACCCAAACCAATTGAGTCATGCGTATACACATGAATCACACGTTGCTTCATCAATGCAGACATACGTACTGCATTACGCGCATATTCCATAAACATCAAGAATGTTGCAACGTAAGGAACGAAACCGCCATGTAAAGCCACACCGTTCGCGATTGCAGTCATACCGAATTCACGAACGCCGTAATACACGTAGTTGCCCGCAGGATTTTCTTGTACGCCTTGGCAACCTTTCCAAAGTGTCAGGTTAGAACCTGCCAAGTCAGCAGAACCACCTAATAATTCAGGAAATAATGGACCGAACGCCTGTAAAGTATTTTGGCTTGCTTTACGTGTTGCAATGGTTTCAGCTTTAGCATTGGTTTCAGCAATGAAAGCATCTGCTTGTGCTGCAAACTCATCTGGCAAATCGCCATTGATACGGCGTAATAATTCTGCTGCTTCAGTTGGATATTTTGCTTGGTATTGAGCAAACAATTCATTCCAAGCTGCTTCAGAGCTTTGACCTTTTGCTTTTGCATCCCAAGCTGCATAAACATCTTCAGGGATAACAAATGAATCTTCTTTCCAGCCTAATGCTTCACGGGTTAAAACGATTTCGTCTTTACCGAGTGGTGCACCGTGACAGTCTTCTTTACCTTGTTTATTTGGTGAACCCAAACCAATCACTGTTTTACAGATAATGATGGTTGGTTTATTGCTTTCAGCTTTCGCTTCTACAGTGGCTTGACGAATTGCATCAGCGTCATGACCATCTACACGAAGCACTTGCCAACCATAAGCTTTGAAACGTTGTTCAGTATCATCGCTGAACCAGCCTTCAACTTCACCATCGATCGAGATACCATTGTCATCGTAGTATGCGATTAGCTTACCCAGACCTAATGTGCCTGCAAGTGAACATACTTCGTGAGAAATACCTTCCATCAAGCAGCCATCGCCAAGGAAGCAGTAAGTGAAGTGATCAACAACGTTTAAGCCATCTTTGTTGAACTGTGCAGCCAACGTTTTTTCAGCTAATGCAAAGCCGACTGCATTGGCAATCCCCTGACCCAATGGACCAGTTGTAGTTTCAATACCAGGCGCATAACCATATTCAGGGTGGCCTGGTGTTTTAGAATGTAATTGACGGAACTGTTTTAAATCTTCAATAGATAAATCATAACCAGTCAAATGCAATAATGCATATTGCAACATCGAGCCATGACCATTCGACAACACAAAACGGTCGCGGTTCGCCCATTGCGGATTGGTCGGGTTATGATTTAAAAATTCACGCCAAACAACGTCAGCGATATCTGCCATCCCCATTGGTGCACCTGGATGCCCTGAGTTTGCTTGTTGCACAGCATCCATTGCCAAGACACGAATTGCGTTTGCAATACGACGTTCATTTAAAGGGGTTGTCATAAGTCAGAATCCGATTAAATCAAATAAGATGAGAGAAGATGAGAAATCATCTTTCAAAAACTGAGACTATTGTCTTAAAAAAACGCCAAGGGGTAAAGTCCAATACACGATATTTCTTGTTTTTCACGCAATCATTTAACATTAAATGTGTAAATGTTCATACGATAGGCGACGTCTGTGCTTCCTTGTAAAAAATTTAAACAGTAAATTACAGATTTATTCATATCAAAAACTATAAATATCAATTTCCCTGATACACATATCAATAAAAACATCATGAAAATGAAATAAATTCACGCTTTTTAGTCAGCTTGTGCTAGTCCTATGCGCCAAGTCGATGTAACATACTCTGTCTTTTTGAAAATACCAATGATAGGACGTTCATGCGCGAGTATGCTGTTTTTACTTCAGAATCTGTAAGCGAAGGTCATCCAGACAAAATGGCTGACCAAATTAGCGATGCAATTTTAGATGCAATCCTAAGAGAAGACCCGTATGCGCGTGTCGCTTGTGAAACATTAGTAAAAACAGGTGCGGTTGTTCTTGCTGGTGAAATCACAACGACAGCAAATGTGGACTTTGAAGCGATTGTACGTCAAACCGTCAATGGAATCGGTTATCACCATTCTGATTTAGGTTTCGATGGTTCAACTTGTGCCGTGATCAACATGATCGGTAAACAGTCTCCTGAGATTGCACAAGGTGTTGATCGCCAGAAGCCAGAAGATCAAGGTGCAGGTGACCAAGGTTTGATGTTCGGTTATGCAAGCCGTGAAACTGACGTGCTGATGCCTGCCCCAATCTCTTATGCGCACCGTTTAATGGAGCGTCAAGCAGAATTACGCCGTTCAGGTGCATTACCGTGGTTACGCCCAGATGCGAAAAGCCAGGTGACCTTTGCTTATGAAAATGGCAAACCGGTTCGTTTAGATGCAGTTGTTTTATCAACGCAACACGATCCTGAAATTTCTCAAATCCAGTTAAAAGAAGCTGTGATTGAAGAAATCGTTAAACCGATCATTCCTGCTGAAATGTTCCATGCCGGCACGAAGTTCCACATCAACCCGACAGGTATGTTCGTCATTGGCGGTCCTGTAGGTGACTGTGGCTTAACAGGTCGTAAAATTATTGTAGATACCTATGGCGGTATGGCGCGTCATGGTGGTGGTGCTTTCTCTGGTAAAGACCCATCAAAAGTTGACCGTTCAGCTGCTTATGCGGGCCGTTATGTAGCAAAAAATATTGTTGCAGCTGGTTTGGCAGATAAATGTGAAATTCAGGTGAGCTATGCAATCGGTGTTGCAGAACCGACTTCGATTTCAATCAATACTTTTAATACAGGCAAAGTATCGGATGAGCTGATTGTTCAACTTGTACGTGAACATTTTGACTTACGTCCATATGGCATTACCCGTATGTTGAATCTGATTCAACCTATGTATAAGCAAACAGCGGCTTATGGTCATTTTGGCCGTGAAGGTTCTGATTCTGCATTTACCTGGGAAAAAACCGATAAAGTTGACATCCTTAAGGATGCTGCTGGACTGTAATTCCATTACTGTAAAAAAGCTCGCCATGGCGAGCTTTTTTATTGCCCCAGAAATTATTTATTTGAATTGGTATTGTCCTGTTTGAACATCTCCAGTAGCGAATTGCTTTGCACTGGCTGATCTTCTTGATGATGCTGACTATATAAATGTGCAAGTTTAATCACAACCACCACTGCCAGACAGGCAGCAACACAAAACATCCACATGCCATACGGGCTGCGAATATGCTGAGAACCACAATAAGGGCACTCTTTATCTGTTGATGCAACGACCTTGTCACAACATGCACAATGATATTGATATAACATCATTCATACCTCCTCTTTATTTTTTTATTTTCTTTTTACAACAAATACTCATATGTCACACTTTTATCCTATGAGAAAAAAAACCATAATTCAATCACGTTTTCTGACCTACACATTCAAATTAACAAATTTTTATGACAATTTGATTAGAATCTCAAGTTTGACTCAATGATTAAGCTGTTCATTTTATTTTGATCTTTCATGTAATTTGATAAAATAAGATTTTATGCAGTGTGGAGTAACGCATGGCCCAATTGATCAATAAAGGTGGATTTCGCGAACGCGCCAATCGTAGTCGCAAGTACCAACAGTCAGAAAATGAGGTGACCACCCTGCCCCCCAGCCAATATCAGCCGCATTCCAAAGAAACAGCTACGTCTAGCAAACCAGAATCACCCGATCTAGCTAACCCCAAAGACCAAACATAAAAAAAGCACACCAAATAAAGTGTGCTTTTTATAAAAATGAAATGAATTAATTCACATCTTTAAATTCAATTTGCTTCTGATCCGGTTTTACTTCACGTGCTTCACCATCAATAATGGTTGAGTCACGATGCTGACCACCACCTTGTTGCTGGTTTTGCATATCTTGCATCTGGCGCATTAGATCAGCAAACGGATTTTGCCCTGCTGCACCACCGCTCATGCCACCCATACCGCCCATCATTTTATCCATCATGGCTTGCTGACGTTTGGCCATAGTTTTCATCAAGGCATTGCGGAATGCGGTTTGAACTGCTGGAATCAAGACCAATACTGCCAATACATCCGAAATCAAACCAGGAATCATTAATAAGAAACCTGCCATCGCAAGTGCCAGTTTCTTGGTGACAGCAGGATCACCACCCAACTGACCCGTCATCTGCATTTGCTGTAATTGCGGCATGATCGTTGAAGCACTTGAACGCAACAGGTTTAAACCAATAAAGAATGCGATGATGAACCAGAAAAAGACATACCACATACTTCCAACGAGGTCACCCACGCCAATCCAGACTAAAACCTCGGCAATTGTGCCAAATACCACGATAAGAAGTAGATTCATGTCAAATCTCTAAAATTAAAACCTTGTGCAATATTGATGAATCAATCCTGACACAACAAATAAAATAAACCCAATAAAGTTAATGATGGGTACATTTTCAAATTTATCAAGTCTCGTAAAAAAGCTTGTATAAAAAAGCTCCCAATTAAATTTGATCTAATTGAGAGCCCAAAGCGTCTTTAAAAATTAGCCACAAGTTGCTTGGGTAATTTTCTTCGATTGAGGATCAATCGTTACGGTCACACGATTTTCACGGTAATCCATGGTAACAGGCTGGTTTGGACCCACACTGCGAACAATTTCAGATTTGGTTTTTTGTTTAATCTGTGCTTCTGTTAAACCCGACTGACCGATTAACTTGGTTGCTTCGTCAGCGATACATTTTGGCTGGCTTGCGCGGAAAAGTTCCCACTCTTCAACCACCTGGCCATTTGGTAATTTGCAATAACCTACCTGACCATTGGCTTCATTGCGGATTTCCAGTTGTCCACCTTGATCTACGCAGAATTTACTTGCTGGGTTAGGCATACCAATTTTTGGTGGCGTCATATCTTTATTTGGAGTTGCTGAACACGCTGCTAATGAAGCCACAATTGCACCTAAAAGTAAGATCTTTTTCATAATTTGAATTCTGATAAAGTGAAAAAGCAAAGATAACAAAATAACTTAACTTTTTATGTCAATGATTTGAAACAAGATGCAAACTTATATTCGGTTCATAATTTTTTTAAAAGTATTTATAAGCCTTTTAAAGGCTTTAATCTTCCGGCCCACTCATCTGCCTATGATTTCTGTTTATTCGCTATTTTTCTTAAGCGATATTGCATTTCCTGCGCAATGTCTTGATTTTGACTTTGTGCATAGCGCTTTAACACAGCCATTGCATCTAGCGTACCAATATCTGCTAAAGCATGACTAAACCATTTTGCAATAACACCATCGTCAGAAGCAGTATATTCAAAACGCTTAAAATCCTGTTCAAGGATTCTAGCAATAATTGCGACGCTTGATGGATGAGCAAGACCTTGCAATTCTTTGGTTATCATTTGGTGCTGGTCATGTCCATCCAGCAATAATAAATGATTTAGTGCCGAAGCTCTGATTTCCAGATTCTCTATTTTAAATGCCACGTCGACTACAAATTCAAGTGTATCCGTCTCATTTTGCTGAACACCACGCTCAAACATTTCTAACAAATACGTTACTTTGTTTTGATCAGCTATGTTCACGTCCTCCCAGAATGAATCTATTCTTGCATCATGATTCAAAACAGAATCTCCTTTTCTCAAATCCTGATTATGATTATTGAATAATAATATATTCCAACCGAATCGCCTCATCGACCAAATAGTGCTCTTTGATGATATAGAAATAAGGTCGCGTCTTAATCCACGCATCCATCGCCAGAATCGCTTCCATATAGCCAGTGAATGCCGGAAAATCTTTGACTTGTATGATATCCATGAGCTGATCTCTTTTTTTATCAAGCCTAGCACACCCAGCGCATTTTACTAAAGCATAAAATCTAGCCAGATTCATTAATAGATTTTTATACGGCCATGTTCAATAGCCCAACATTACAAAACCAAGATGCAAAGTGCCTCTAGATAAGAGGCACTTTTTAGGGACAAGATAGATCGATATTTAGAAAGAAACCATTTTCCCGGGATTCAATATGCCTGTCATACCATACCAGCCTTTTGACATTGGAATCGCCAGCGGTGCCAGCAAACGTCCAAATAAAATATCGCTATGCTGGATTTTGGTGAGCATTGCATAATCGGTATTTAAACCAGAAAAATCATCTGCAATGGCCTTACCTATCCGTACGGTTTGAGCCACACCATGACCACTCCAGCCGTGCACTGCATAAATTGGATATTTTTCTCCAAATTTACGGTTATCCGTCGCACCGTTTACGGTTAGATCACTGACGCCACTCCAGCAGAAGTCCATCTCTACCTGGTTGAGCTGCGGAAACACTTTATGGGTTCGGCCCAGCAAATACTGATTGATACGCCCTACGCTCCAGCTGGTGCCGGTTCCTTGCCCACCAAACAATAAACGGTTTTTCGAAACACCACGATAATAGTCAATCTGCAATTGCGTATCATAGACCGGATGATCCTGCGGTAATAACTCGGTCAACGGCACCTCCAAAGGTGCGGTCACCGCAATATAAGTATGAAATGGAATCGCTGTCTGTTTTTTCTCAGGCAGTAATTTAAAAGCATTGTGATGCACGGCAATCACAACGCTTTTACGCGCTTTGATGGTACCGCCGCTCGTATTGACATAGACTCCGTCAGCCTGCTCAGAAATAGACAATACCTCGGTCTGCTCGAATACTTGACCGCCATTTTTACAAAAGCCATGTATCAAAGCACGGTTTAAAGCCAGCGGCTGGATATGACCACCCAAATCATCGACCAGTCCACCTTTATACAAGTCAGATTTAATCAATTGTTTCAGTTCATATTCGCCCATCACCGTGGTGTTGTTTTCACCTAAGTACTTTCTGGCGTCTGCGCCTTGCGTCAAAGCAATAAGATGTCCTTCATGTACCGCAGCGGTAATATGTCCACGCTTACGCGCCAGCTCAACATCATATTTTTCACTGATCTGGTCGATTAATGACATTGCCTCGGTAGAGGTAAAATGCCAAAGCTTTTTCGCATCTTCATAGCTAAAACGCTTGATCATTTCTTCAGCTTCCCAACGGGCCAAACCAGGTGTGAGTTGTCCACCATTTCGGCCAGATGCAGATGAACCGATGCGGTTTTTCTCCACCAGAATCGTATCCACGCCCTGTTCCGACAAATGCAACGCTGCCGAAGCGCCCAATAACCCCCCACCAATCACCACAACATCACATACTTGGTCCGAATTGAGTGCATCAAAGGTATGCCAGTCGTCTAAAGAACTCTCATAATAATTGGCTGGATGTTCAAATTCCCCATGCTTAGGATTGACCCAGCTCCACTCATTCGAATTTTGAGATGCTTTACTTTCCTTAAAGACCACATCATCTAAATGGATTGGTTTATTAATACCGTTAAACATTTGAAATTCACCCAAAAAATAAATTTTCTTACTTCACAATAAGACAAGGTTACCGCCAAAACAGTGATTAATAAAACCAGAATCTTTCAATATTTTTGATAGTTTATTCTCTAAAAAAGCGCTATCGCGACAAATTTTAAAAACATTAAAAAAGCACCCGAAGGTGCTTTTCATTTCTATAGGCTGGTTGCAATTAAAACCATAAAGCTAAACAACAACGTGCCTAAAGATCTTTTACAATGTACATGAACTTCCTGCTCAAACCCTTGAGCATATGACTCCAAGTTTTCCATAACCCTAACGCTCATTAAATGTACTGCACTTGTTAATTTGCCTAATAAATTAACACAATAAAATTAGCAAAAAGTCGTAGTCCTGACTAGCACAAATTTTGCACAAAAAAGTTGTTTTATGACAAAAATAGGCGCTTAACTCAAAATAATTAAATATTTAATTTAAAGCAATGCAAAAATAGGGACACAAAAAAAGCCCACGAAGGTGAGCTTTTTTTATATAGTTTTTTAGTGTTCTAAGGAACAACCGTAATCCCTGTTGCTTGTGGGCCTTTTTTACCATCGGTAATGGTAAATGTCACACGTTGACCTTCATGTAAAACTTTAAAACCGCTACTTTGGATTTCGCTGAAATGAGCAAAAACATCCTGTCCAGAATCAGCATGAATAAAGCCAAAACCTTTGGTTTCATTGAACCATTTCACTGTACCCGTCACAGTATTCGACATATATTTAACCTATTTAATAAATTTTGGGGTGCTTGCTAGCACGTAACTTGGAATCATAAACTCTGAGATTAGATCTGATAAAACGAAAGGTTTATTCAAATGATGAAATGCAAGATTTACTGAATCAGCAGCGTTATTCTTCTCGTTGTAATTTACTATACACCAGTTTACTTTTTAGACACAATGAATATTTATTGATCGCACCCAGATAGCCTGACTTATTGATCGGCACGGCGATTCCCCTACTGCCACCCCTATAACTTTTATAATACATTTCAAATAATTATAAGCCTGTTTTGCTTTAAAAATTCTACCTTAAAATAATGATATAAATTTTTAACATATTATTTCATCGAATTTTAGCGTGCAAATAGAAGCAAGCAGCCTATTAGCAAATGCTGAGACCTTTCACTCCACACTATTTTTCTTCACAAAAAAAGCCCACAACGTGTGTGAGCTTTTTTTTACTGGTCTAAAAATTAGATAACAGTGATAAGGGTTGCTTGTGGTCCTTTCTTACCTTGACCAAGTACGAAAGAAACGCGTTGGCCTTCTTGTAATACTTTAAAACCTTTGCTTTGGATTTCGCTGAAGTGTGCAAAAACATCTTCACCAGAATCAGCTTGAATGAAACCAAAACCTTTAGTTTCGTTAAACCACTTAACAGTACCGGTAACTGTATCAGACATACTTTTAAACCTTTTAAAATTTGTTCATTTATAAGTTAAATCAAAATTTTTTAATCATGATTTAACTTAATCTATCTTTATTTGATAGATACTGCAAGCATACCAAACTTTAAGCCATACGAGATAGTAGATTGAGAGAAGTATAGATAGTTTTATCCCCTAAATAGATGAGGTTGGACTTTAATAAACCAAATCATTTGTAAATAACATTCACTGCTAAATCAAAAAATTACCTGTAGAAGCTAAGCGATCTAGCATCTAAAAACTGAGATTTAGCCAAATAAAAAATATTTTTGTTTTTTCTGCTCAAAATATTTTTTTGCATGAAGATTTAAATTGAAGCCTGGTTTCTTATGCAAAATTCAACTTTTTAGCCCTACAATTCACTTCAGTACAGCTATAGGTAAAGCCCCAAACGGCAATTTGTTCAGATATAAAAAAAGCCCACCTAAAGTGAGCTTCATTTTCAAGCAATCTTATTAGATAACTTTAATTGTTGTTGCTTGTGGTCCTTTTTTACCTTGACCAAGTACAAACGAAACGCGTTGGCCTTCGTTTAATACTTTGAAACCATTGCTTTGGATTTCGCTGAAGTGAGCAAAAACATCTTGACCAGAATCAGCTTGAATGAAACCAAAACCTTTAGTTTCGTTAAACCACTTAACAGTACCAGTAACTGTATCAGACATACTTTTAAACCTTTAAACTTTGTTCATTTATGAGTTAAATCAAATTATTAATATTGATTTAACTCAATCTATCTTTAACCAATAGATACTTCAAGTGCGTAAATCATCTATGTTAATCGATAAAGCTGATTAACATCGGTATAGAAGCTTTTACCATCTAGATTAAAATCGATTTCCCGACCTGACTCTAGCTGGATTTTCTTTCCAACTTCTACCCATTTGAAACCATCCAACGTATTTTGCTGACGTTTCATCGGGATAATTTGCACACAAATTTCATTGCCATTGCTGGCTTTGGCTACACGCCATTCATTAATAATTTTCAACACAAAATCACTCATTCCTGAGCTCAAGTGATCGATTTGGATTTACTATAACGCTAGATATATGGAGAGAGGCAAACTACAATTCTAGAATCTAATAATTTTTAGCTTTCTTTAGGGTTATTTCAGCTAACTTAATTGCTGTCTAATCTTTCAGATAACAACAACTCAATAATCACAGAGCTAATATTCGATTAACTTTAAAAGTGGTAGCGGGAGCTGGATTTGAACCAACGACCTTCGGGTTATGAGCCCGACGAGCTACCAGACTGCTCCATCCCGCAACAACATATTGATCAACATCTTCAATCAATGAGATGCTTTATACGCCCATCTCCCCCACAATGCAAATTTTTTTTAGAAAAATCACATAATTTACGCTCTAACGCTCAAATTAAATACAAATCGATCAAAATCCCCTCAGATTAAGCCATATCGATCGAACTGTTGAAATGAGACCGAATTGCAGGATAATTAACCGAACAAACCGAATTTGCTTAATAAATCTGCTATTTTGTTATAATTCAAAATCCTACAAAAATAATATGCATCGAAAAGCCTGCTATGTAACAATATCAACAATCTTCTATTGTTATAGTTCAACATGTCATTAATTATTGGTATTGATCCCGGCTCACGCTTAACAGGTTACGGAATTATCGAAAAAGATGGCAATAAACTACGTTTTGTCGATGCAGGCACCATTCGTACCGAAACCCAAGAAATGCCAGAACGTTTAAAACGTATCTTTGCCGGGGTTGAACGGATTGTTAAATTTCATGGCCCAACTGAAGCTGCGGTAGAGCAAGTCTTTATGGCGCAGAATCCCGATTCGGCATTGAAACTCGGTCAGGCACGCGGTGCCGCAATTGCCGCTCTAGTTAATCTGGATTTACAGGTGGCTGAATATACCGCACGACAAATTAAACAGTCTGTGGTCGGTTACGGCGCAGCAGATAAAGAACAGGTCCAGATGATGGTGATGCGTTTACTGAACCTGAGCATCAAACCACAGTCTGATGCTGCCGATGCCCTAGCTGCCGCCATTTGCCATGCCCATGCTTCGGGCAGTATGAGTAAAATGGCTGTGCTCAATGCATTAGGTGGCATGGCTCGTGGCCGCAGCCGTGTCAGCAGCAGACGCCGTTAGTCATTTTGATTGACCACCTGATAAATCATTTTGCCCATTCCATGTGCCTGTAATCCGCGCATCCCCTTTTCAGCCAACAGATCACCTGCCTGTGCATGTAAACTCACGATTTCATGCAAAGCAATCTGCTGATGAAACTGCGCTTTTAAACTGGCAATCATGCCTGCCAGTACATCGCCCATTCCACCTGTACCCATGCCCGCATTGCCTTGGGTACAAATGACTAATTCTTTCTCTAAAATGAGACTGCCCGCGCCTTTAAGTACCCATTGACCAGCGTACTTTTGCTGCAACTGCTGAATGGCACCAATGCGGTCCTGTTCAATTTCCTTGGCGCTACAACCTAACAAGGTCGCCGCCTCACCGGGATGCGGGGTGGCATACACATGATTATTTAACTGTTGTGCATCTTTTGCCAAAAACCAGAGCGCGTCGGCATCAAGTACCACGTCTAAATGAGAATTTTGATTCAGTCGCACAAACCATTGCTGATAAATTTGTTCAGCCCATTGATCCCGCCCTAAACCCATCCCCAAACCTACCGCATCGACATGTTCAAGTAACTGCTCAATCTGTTCTTGGTCTAAACTATTGATGTCTCTAACCATAATATTAGGTGAACGTGCCAAAATAGCCTGATGGTGTTTGGCATGACAGACTACACTGACTTTGCCAGCTCCAGCATGAAAAGCCGCTTCAGCCGACATGATAACGGCACCGCCCATATCGGCATGACCGCCTACCACCAAGACATGGCCATAACTGCCTTTATGTCCAAAGGCTTGCCGCTTGGGCAAGATCACTGTTTCGGGAGACAGATAAGCCAGCGCTTTTAATTGCGCATCTGGCGGAATCAGGCTGACTAACTGTAATTCGCCAACATATTGTTTGCCTTGACCTGTGAATAGGCCGGCCTTATAACCCAAAATTGTAAAAGTTTGATCTGCCTGTATCGCAACAGGTAAAGCCTGGCCTGTGTTGGCCTGCAAACCGCTCGGAATATCAATCGAGATTTTTAACCCTGTCTGGGCATTAAAAAACTGGATAATCTCTTGCCAATATTGGTCGAGTTCCCGATTCAAGCCAATGCCAAATAAGGCATCAATATGACAATCAAAAACTGGAATTTCTTGATGGACTGCTGTTTCTGTTAATACATAATCGATGGTTTGAATATCGACTTGATAAGACTGCGCATAATCTGCAGCTTGTTGTAAATCCGCTGATTGTCCGAGTTTTGTCGCAAACACGGTCACTTTTATTCCCTGCTGCTTCAGATAGGCAGCCATATAGTAGCCGTCTCCCGCATTATTGCCTTGTCCGCACCAGACTGCGATCTTTTGAATTTTCTTTGACTTAAATTGCGGAATTAACTGCTGTGATATCGCCCAGGCGGCTTGCTGCATAAGCCCTAATGATGAATTTTGCTGAGCAAACCAACGCTGTTCCCATGCTTGGATACTCTGGCTATGGTAAACTACACCTTGCATGTTCTCTCCCTCATTCTTGGTTTATGGCTTCAACCTCTTCATCTCAGATGCAATCTCAAAAGATTGAACTACAGCAGCTCGATCCACAAGCACTGAAGGCTTGGATTAAACAACAAGCTTTGGATTTGGGTTTTTCTGATTGTGTCATTGCCAAACCAGATGCTCAAGATCAAATGCCGCGTTTTAAAGAATATTTAGAACGCGGATACCATGCAGACATGCACTATTTAGAAGAAAATCTGGAAAAACGTGCAGATCCCACCTTACTTGTGCCCGGTACAAAAAGCATTATTTGTGTGCGCATGAACTATCTTGTGGCATCACCGAAGCCCCGTTATGTTCCATTTGAACCCAATTCAGCCATCATTGCGCGTTATGCACGGGGCCGTGATTATCACAAAGTCATGCGTGGACGGCTAAAGACTTTAGCCACGCGTATCCGGGAAAAAGTCGGTGATTTTGAATCGCGCCCCTTTGCTGACTCTGCTCCGATCTTTGAAAAATCGCTGGCTGAAAGTGCAGGCATGGGCTGGACCGGAAAACATACCCTACTCATTCATAAAAAGTCAGGCTCTTTCTTTGTCTTAGGTGAACTGTTTACGTCACTGGAACTGCCTTTTGACCAACCTGCAACTGCACATTGCGGCTCATGTACCGCCTGTATCGACATTTGTCCGACCCAAGCCATTGTTGAGCCCTACATGCTGGATGCACGAAAATGTATCGCTTATTTAACCATTGAATATAAAGGCATCATTCCTGAAGAATTACGCTCGGGTATTGGTAACCGTATTTTCGGTTGTGATGACTGTCAACTGATTTGCCCGTGGAACAGCTTTGCCAAAACTGCCTCCATTCCGGATTTTGATCCAAGGCATGGTCTGGATAATATCAGCCTGCTGGAGATCTGGCGTTGGGATGAAGCCACTTTTCTTGCCAATACCGAAGGCAGCCCGATCCGCCGTACCGGATATCAATCCTTTAAACGTAATATTGCAATCGGCCTTGGAAATGCTCCATACTCAGCTGAAATTGTCACAGCCTTGCAAGACGCAAAAACGTGGCACGACGAGATTGTCAATGTGCATATTGACTGGGCAATTCAACAGCAATTGCAACAGGCAGATATGCCCCAAATAGAAAAATGATGTTTTTTGCCCTTTGGCTTTGGCACGATTTCTGTATGATTAGTCTCAATGTTTGTCATCAATCATCATGGATATAACAATGACCTTACGTAATGACTGGACTCGTGATGAAATCCAAGCTCTATATGATCAACCTTTTCTAGACTTAGTTTTTGAAGCGCAAAGCGTACATCGTCAATATTTCCAGGCCAACTCGATTCAGGTCAGCACCCTTCTTTCCATTAAAACGGGTAAATGTCCTGAAGATTGTAAATACTGTTCGCAATCGGCGCATTACGATTCAAAATTAGAAGCTGAAAAACGTATTGCGGTTGATAAAGTCATTCGTGAAGCACAGTCTGCCAAAGAATCAGGCTCTTCACGTTTCTGTATGGGCGCTGCATGGCGTAATCCGCATGAACGTGATATGCCATATGTGCTTGAAATGGTACGTGAAGTAAAAGCATTAGGCCTTGAAACCTGCATGACCTTAGGTATGTTGAACCAGTCACAAGCCGAGCGTTTAAAAGATGCAGGTCTGGATTATTACAACCACAACTTGGATACTTCTCGCGAATACTATTCTCATATTATTAGCACACGTACTTTTGATGATCGTCTGGATACTTTAGATCACGTTCGTCAAGCAGGCATGAAAGTTTGTAGTGGTGGTATTGTTGGGTTGGGCGAAAGCCGTAATGACCGTATTGGTCTATTACATGAACTGGCAACCATGCCTGTCCATCCTGAATCAGTGCCAATCAACATGCTGGTCCCTATCGAAGGTACGCCACTTGCTGATGTGGAAAAGCTGGATGTAACCGAATGGATCCGTACCATTGCGGTTGCACGTATCATCATGCCACACAGTTATATCCGCCTTTCAGCAGGTCGTGAATCACTCAGTGATTCTGATCAGGCACTTGCATTTATGGCGGGTGCAAACTCGCTCTTCTCTGGCGACAAATTATTAACCACACCAAATGCCGGCGAAGGAAAGGATCAAATCCTGTTTGCAAAACTGGGTTTAACCGCAGAAAAGCCAAAACCGACCGTTGCAGAACTTTCGGTCGATGCCATGAGCGCATAAATGAAAAAGCCTTGTCAAATGACAAGGCTTTTTTTAGATGAAAAATCAGATAGATGTCACCAGAATGCCATACTTGGCAGTTAGATACATGCCGACTCGAATAATATCCACGCCTGCTGCATGTGAAACTGATAGTTCCTGAGTATGCACATCAAAATGTAATGAATCGAAAACCTCCTGATGATGCATTAGCCATGTCATTGTATCTGCCATATTGTCATCGACAGTATAGGTTTCTGATTTAAAATCCTTATTCATTAAGCCAATCTAATTATTGAATACATGACGTTATCATAGCGAATAGACAGCTTTAAATCAGCTAAGTCAAAGACATTTAGCGATATCAATTCTCGCTAAATGTCTCAATAAGGCTTGGTCGTTTTAAGCTTGAGTTTAAGCAGCCTTTGGATTCACAATCGTCTGACCTGATTTCAAACTATCAACTGCTTTCGGGTTAAACTCCAGAGTCAACACGTGATTGTCTAAATGGACGTGATACGAACGAATCAATGACTGCTGCCCTTCATCTGTTTCAAGCACATATTCATCGGCAATATTTAAAATCCCTTCCAGATTGGTCGTACTTGACGCACGGTCGTGACCAAACAGATCATAGATGGTTTGCAGATTAAAGCTGGTTTGTTTTTCCAATGGATGGCTTTTCAGATGACTTTCCAGAAATAAAACCAATTTATGTGCAAAGAAATAGTAATTCGGTTTATGGGTATAAAGCATGTTCATTGAAAGCTCCTCTTGACGTTTTTTTCATCTAATCATGACTAAAAAACTAAAGATTGAACCTTAAAAAATTCTTAAAACCAGTACGCATATTTTGTTAACGGATTGTCATTTTTCTTCAAAATTGTTAATCAAAAACCACAAAAAAGTATTTGTTTTACATTTTTTCTCGGCAAAGTATTTTTCAGCCAGCCCTATAATTCTGTATAAAAAATAAACAATCTATTGTTTTTTTCTAAAGGAAAAATCAATCAATCTTTAGAAATATTAAAAAAAATGATTAAAAAAATTGAATTTTTACTCTATAAAATATGAAAATATAATCTATATCATAAACTTATTTTAAATCGGAATTTTAGATTAAAAAAATACCTAAAATGTGACGTAATTTGCACTTTTTAAATTAATTGCGATATATTTTGCGCATTACTTGTTCAGCGCAAAAATTCAACTGAAAAGTAATTTTAATTCAAACTTTTAGCTGATGTATTCGAGAAATTATTATGAAAAAACTTGCTTTGATCGCTACTCTTTCAGTTGTAGGAATTGCTAATGCTCAAGCTGCTGATGGAACGATTACAATTAATGGTCTAGTGACAGACAAAACTTGTGACATCGTAACTCCAGCAGGTAAAGACTTTACCGTAACACTTCCAACTGTATCTAAACAAACACTTGCAAAATCAGGTGATGTTGCTGGTCGTACCCCATTCCAAATCAACCTAGATAAATGTTCAGCGGGTAAAGTTGCGACTTACTTCGAACCAGGTGCAACTGTTGATTTTAACACTGGCCGTTTACTTAACCAAAACGCTGCTGGTGCTAAAAACGTTGATGTTCAACTTTTAGGTAGCAACAACCAAGTTATTCCAGTACTTGCTGCTGGCAGTAACGGTGCTCAAGCAAACTCTCAATGGGTTGATGTGGTAGAAGGCGGTACTGCTGACCTTAACTACTATGCTGAATATTATGCAACTGGCGCTTCATCTGCTGGTGAAGTAAACACTTCAGTTCAATATACAATTATTTATCAATAATCTATTGGTAGACTTTGCGGGTTTCTAGGCTTCTAGGAATTCGCAATTGTAAATTTCACGCAATCATAGAGTAAATTTAAATGGCACTGAACGGTTACAATTTTTTGCTTGGTTTAACACTATCATCAGCATTTATCGCAACTCATACCCATGCAGAAATTATTTTGCACGGCACTCGTGTGATTTACCCGTCTGATGCACGTGAAGTAACTTTGCAAGTGAGTAACAATGGTTCTAAACCATCGCTTGTTCAGGCATGGATTGATGAAGGTGATGCTAAAAGTACGCCGGACCAGTCAAAAGTTCCATTTATGATTACCCCACCGATTTCGCGTGTTGATCCAACGAAGAGTCAATCCCTTCGTATTACGGCATTACCTAATGCAGCTCAGTTAAATCAAAAACAAGAAACCGTTTTTTGGCTGAATGTTCTGGATATTCCCCCACGACCAACAGCGAATAGCAAAGATGCTGTTCCTGATAATTTTTTACAGCTTGCGATTCGTTCACGCATTAAATTTTTCTATCGCCCGGCAAGTATTAAAACTGATGCCAATCTTGCAGGTGAAAAATTGCAATGGACTAAAAGCGGACAAACGCTGATTGTAAAAAATCCAACACCGTTTCACGTCACCATGACGGCGATTTACCAGCAAAATGCAGGAAAGCCGGTGGATCTATTACCCAAAGGTTTAATGCTTTCACCTTTTTCAGAAGACAAAGTCCAGTTAAAAACGGGAAATACTGAAAAGATGAGCTATGTCAGCATTAATGATTACGGCGGTCGTATCGAACACCAGATCAAGCTTCAATAACAAACAAATTTATTCCCAATCCATAAATGATTTTGTACCTATCATTGAATAGGCGAACCGATTATGTCAAAGAAAAATGCAACAGCTAAATTCTTGAAGTGTCGTATCTGTTATTACCTGACTTCAGGGGTAATCACCGTAACGCTGCCTATGGCTGTTTATGCAGTAGAACAGACAACAGAACAAGCAGCACCCATGGAAGCGGAATTCGACTCTGTTTTTTTAATCGGTGATGCGCAAAAAGTCGATATTTCCCGCTTTAAATACGGCAACCCTGTTTTACCGGGCGAATATAACGTTGATGTCTACATCAATGGCAACTGGTTTGGTAAAAGAAGAATGATGTTTCGTTCAACGGAACAAAACCAGAATGCCTTTACCTGTTTTACCTCAGGTTCATTACTTGAGTACGGCGTAAAGCAAGAAGTTCTGGTCAACCGTACTGAATCGAATGCGCCAAATGCATGCTATAAAATCGAAGAATGGATTGAAAATGCCTATTACGATTTCGATACCTCACGCCTGCGTATCGACATTTCGATTCCACAAATTGCATTACAAAAAAATGCCCAGGGCTATGTAGACCCAAGTATCTGGGATCGTGGTGTTAATGCCGGATTTTTATCGTATAGCGGTAGTGCTTACAAAACCTTTAACCGTTTAAATGACAATAAAGAGACTACCAATGCCTTCATGGCAATCACGGCAGGTGCAAACATTGCAGGATGGCAACTTCGCCATAACGGTCAGTGGCAATGGCAAGATGGCGCTCAAAGTGAATTAGCCCCAACAAATAAGAAGAAATCAAACTACGAGTCTACCAGCACTTATTTACAACGTGCCTTTCCTCAATATCGTGGGGTTTTAACCTTAGGTGATAGCTTTACCAATGGTGAGTTATTTGACTCATTCGGTTATCGCGGACTAGATTTTTCGAGCGATGACCGCATGCTGCCGAATAGTATGCTCGGCTATGCGCCCCGTATTCGTGGTAATGCCAAAACCAACGCGAAAGTAGAAGTTCGTCAACAGGGTCAGTTAATTTACCAGACTACGGTTGCACCAGGTAGCTTTGAAATCAATGATCTCTACCCAACAGGTTTTGGTGGTGAACTTGAAGTTTCGATTATTGAATCGAATGGTGAAATACAAAAGCTAGCGGTTCCTTATGCGTCTGTTGTGCAAATGCTGCGCCCCGGACTCAGCCGCTACTCGATCACTGCCGGTGAGTTCCGCGACCGTGATATTGATTTAACGCCGTGGGTGACGCAAGGTAAATACCAACGTGGTATTAACAACTACTTGACTGGCTATACCGGCTTTCAACTGGCTGAAGACTACAGTGCCTTACTATTAGGTGCCGCGGTAGCAACACCTATTGGTGCGGTCTCTTTTGACGTGACCCAGTCCAATACTGACTTTGACAAGCAAGGTTCACAATCCGGACAAAGTTTCCGTCTCAGCTATAGCAAACTGATCTCACCGACCAATACCAACTTAACCTTGGCAGCCTATCGTTATTCGACGGAAAACTATTATAAATTACGTGATGCCCTGCTCATTCGTGACCTTGAAGATAAAGGTGTAAATACCTTTGCGGTAGGTAAACAACGCAGTGAATTCCAGATTACCCTGAACCAAGGCCTGCCTGAGGGCTGGGGTAATGTTTATATGGTCGGTTCGTGGAATGACTACTGGAACCGTAATGAGACCAGTCGCCAATATCAAATCGGTTATAGCAATAATTATCATGGTTTGACCTATGGTCTTTCTGCGACCAATCGTGAGATTGAATACGGTTCAAGAAATCAAACCCGTGATACTGAATATTTGATGACCCTTTCTTTCCCGATTAATTTCAGAAAGAGCTCTGTCAACGTCAATGCGACCGCATCTGAAAACAGCCGTACTGTGGGTATGAGTGGAATGGTCGGTGATCGTTTTAACTACGGTGCTTCTGTATCTCATCAAGATAGACAAAACCCGAGCTTTAACGTGAATAGCCGTTATCGCACGAACTTTGCGACCGTAGGTGGCTCATATAGCATCGCTGATGCTTATCAACAAGCGATGCTCAGTGTGAGTGGCAGTATCGTTGCCCATGAAAAAGGCATCCTGTTTGGTCCAGAACAAGGGCAAACTATGGTGCTGGTCTATGCACCAGATGCTGCAGGTGCCAAAGTCAACAATACCGTTGGACTCAGTGTAAATAAGGCTGGTTATGCCGTGATTCCTTATGTCACACCTTACCGTTTGAATGACATCACACTTGATCCGCAAGAAATGTCGACCAATGTTGAATTGGAAGAAACCAGCCAGCGTATTGCCCCATTTGCGGGTGCGATTGCAAAAGTTGATTTCTCCACCAAGAAAGGCTATGCCATCTACATCAATACCAAAACAGCAACAGGTGAAAGCTTACCGTTTGCATCGCAAGTTTTTAATGCTAAAGATGAATCTGTTGGTATTGTTGCCCAAGGCAGCATGGTGTATTTACGTACCCAAGAGCCAAAAGGTGATTTGTATGTAAAATGGGGCGAAAAAGCCAATGAACAGTGCCACTTCAGTTATGATGTTAGCGCACAAATTTCTACAGATCAGCAAAGCATGATCATGTCTGAGGCCGTATGCAAATGAAAAAATTACTCTTAAATAGTGTTTTGCTTACCGCAGGCCTAGGCATTTACAGTGAAGCAAATGCGGCGTGTCGTTTGTATAACTACACGCCGAATGATGTACAAATGTCAGTTGGCCGAGTTGTGGTACGTCCAAGTGATGAGGTTGGCAAAATTTTGCGTAAAGCAACTTTTGCTATCACGGACAAAGGAACCCGTGCTGATCGCTGTGATTCAAGTGATCGTCTAATTGCAGAACTTAATCAAGCTTATCCCTTAAGTCCGCTCGGCAATAGTATTTACACCACCAATATTCCAGGTATTGGTATCCGTCTGTACCGAGAAGCTGAAAATGCCAGTAACTTCTCTGGCTATTACCCTTATACACGGGGTGGGCTAAGATATGGTACAACATATAACTTAGCCCCTGGCTATTTTGTCGTTGAAATTATTAAAATCGCAGAACAGACAGGCTCTGGTGCCTTAGTTCCAGGCCAATACAGTAGTTACTATATACAAGGATATGCCACACGACCTTTCTTGACGAGTACAGTACTTGCCAATGCCATTACCATTGCCTCTTCATCTTGTGAATTACAGGGAAATATCAATAAAGTTGTGCAACTTCCTACTGTGATGAAATCAGGTTTTACGGGTGTCGGTTCAACTCAAGGTGAGCAAACCTTTGACTTAAATATCTTGTGTAATGGAGGTAAAAATCCAACCGGATATGAAGAGAAGAACCAGATCAGCTTAGACTTTGACTTTCCACAAGATGGTACCAATAACCAAGTCATGTCCAATACAGCACCAAACTCAACCAAAGCCAATGGTGTTGGCGTTCAATTACTTTGGAAATATCAAAATAAAAATCAAGTCATTCGCAAAGGTGAAAAACTGGATGTTGGTACAGTCAACTCCAACCAGACTGTACAATACAACATTCCTTTGTCTGCTCGGTACTATCAAACAGCAACCAATGTCACTGCTGGTACTGTGCGAGCCATGGCAACCGTAACCATCCAATACGATTAAACTTTTTACCAGGCCTCTTCTCCCCAAAGAGGCTTTTTTATACTCTATGCAACAGCAACACATCATTTAACTGCATCTGTCCCTATAACACTTCCATGTTTAAGTAATCAAATCCCTTTTTATATATAGCTAAAATTAAGCAAATTACTCTAATTTTTTAAATCCACATTATAATAAAAATATGTGACAGAATTAACATAATCAATTTATTATATTAATTATCAATTTAAAAATAAAACCTTAAATAGATCACACTTTAAATAAATATTTAATTAAAAATTTATTTAAATATTGCTCCAATAATAAATTCCATGTTAATTAATACTTAATACATTTATAAAAGGCAATAAATATGTATAACTATATTTATAAATCTGCCCTACTTTTATCATTAATGGCATTTGCTTCGGTGAGTTATGCTGCAAGCACAATCCAACTGAATGGAAGTATTGTAGAAGATACCTGCTCTCAACAACTGCAAATCAATGAATGCGAACAATTGAACATGTTACGGCAAAAAATTGAATCCCAAACTATTTCATTAAGCGATTTAAATACTTCATCTCAAAAAAACACCATGACTGAGATAAGCTTTGAGCAACTTCCAGATCATAAAAACGCGATTATTATTGCAAACTACTACTAGTTAATATATTTATCATTAAGATGTGATTCAGTTAACATTAATAGCAGATTCACATCTTTTTAATAATCAAAAAACTTTTTTAGATTTTATTGTTAGTATTTAATAGCTAAAATTTATTTATTGCATTTTTATCAGTATAAAAAACGAGCTATTCAATAGTTTGATTAAGCTGCGGGCATAACGAGCAGACATCTACTCTCCACGTTCTTACTTGGGTAGATTGAAGATAGCAAGCAAAAATAGTGGGTACTTTAACAAATCCCAAGCAAGCATAGAGCTCAGCGGTTTGAGTACAACTGATCTAAACAATTTTTGTAGCCACCCTCTTTTACAATATGGCATTCCCTTACTTAGTTTAGTCCTTTAAGCTGAAGAAATAGCTGGGATGCTCTGATCTATTTCTCACGATATTTTACTCTGCGATCAATGCTAAACCATATACAAGTCTTCAAGCGCGATTCTACTCAAAAATACTCACTTGAGTCTGGCCATCTATTGAAAATATACATTTACCTTTAAATTCTTGTGCATTCCCCAGCTCATTTTCAGCGCAGAACTCCAGATAAAGATATACGTCTCCACTTTTTTGATTTATATAATAGTTCCCACGCAAATTATCGTTAAAACTCACGCTTTTTTTCTTTATCACATTGGCAAGCACAAGTTTTTTGCACTTTTGGATCAGTTTTTCTTTATTTAAATGAATCTCAGATTTCCGAATATAAGAAGAGCTTTTACTCAAATCCCTGACATTTTTTTGATTATCATTCTCAATAATATAAGAATCAAACTCCGACATTATATTAGAGTCTTTACTCTTATAATCTTCAAAACTTTCACACCCGAATAAAAATAACATCATGGTGAAAGCTAAGACATTCTTCACTTTAATAATCTATAAGAATAAAAACTATAAGATATCAAAAATAATGAAATATGACAAAGGATAATACCTCCGTCTGAGCATAATTATGATGGGACTTATATAGTCTTAAGATAATTCAAGAAGATACTACAGGTCTTGCCCTATTGTTTTATTTCTATTGCGACCATTAATTTTTAGACATTAAAAAAGCACTTACAGTTAATACATGTAAGTGCTTGATATATATGGTGGGCCCACACAGACTTGAACTGTGGACCAACGGATTATGAGTCCTGAGTTTTACGTATTTATTAGCATTCATCAACATGCTTTAAATTTATATATTTTCTTTATTTTCAGTCAACTATACAACATTTGTATTTATCTGTGTTGACTAACATTGATGTAATTTGATTACATAGCGCTTACACCAAGGCAATGTAATCAATATGAAAGTTAAGCTCACTACCAGTAGAGTTCTCAAATTAGAGAAACCAATAGATGGTAAAAACCAAATCTTCTACTGGGACCTTGATACTCACGGTCTGGCTCTTAGAGTGACAAATAATGATAATCGGTCTTATATCTTCCAAGGAAGAATCCCTAACAAAATTGTACGTATTACTATTGGAGATGTAAACGTTTGGTCCCTTGATGAAGCTCGGATTGAATCTAGGCGCTTAAAACAATTATGTGATCAAGGTATTGATCCACGTCGTAATAAAGCTGAAGAAGAAGTTAAAAATACTGATTTTTCTAAACTTGAGTCTCTAAAAAAAATCACTTTTGGTTATGTTTTTAAGGAATATGTTGAAGAAAACAAAAGCCGTTGGAGCGAAAGGCATTTTGATGACCACATTAAACTAATTAAGAAAGGTGGTGAGAAGAAAAAGCGTGGTGAAGGATTAACCATTGATGGAGCCTTATATGCTTTGGTTAATACCCCTCTTTCACAGTTTTCAGCAGATTATCTAGTTAAATGGCAAAAGAATGAGTCAATCACGAGACCTGGACAAACAGCTTTAGCCTTTCGTTTAGCAAGAGCCTGTATTAATTGGTGTTCAGAACACGACGTTTATTCCCAAATCATTGGTAAAAATGTGCATCAGACAAAACGTGTTCGTAAAGCTGTTCCCATCCTGAAAGCACGTAAGCGTGCTTTATTAAAAGATCAATTATCAAATTGGTTTTTAGCAGTATCAGAAGTTCCAAACATTATGCATCGGACATTTCTACAAATTACTATTCTCACTGGACCGCGTTCTGATTCATTAAGATCAATTGAAAAGGAACATTTAGACTTCAAATGGAAAGTGATCATGATTTGGGATAAAGATGAGCAGGACTATCGTTCTATTCCTATGACCTCATATGTTGAAAAGCTACTTAAATCTTTACCCCGGAATCCTGATTCTAAATACGTTTTTTGGTCAAATAAGTCAAAATGTGGATATATTACTGACGTTAGAAAAAAGTACCATGAAAAACTAGACGAGTACGGTCTACCACATTTATCGATACATGATCTTCGAAGATCTTTTAGTAATTTGACAGAATGGCTAGATATACCACAAGGTGTGGTTGCTCAAATTATGGGTCATAAACCAAGTGCTACTCAGGAAAAACACTATAAAGACCGCCCAGTTGATCTTTTGAGAGTTCACCACCAGCGTATTGAAGACTGGATTTTACAAGAAGCAAATATTTCAGTAGAACCTTCTTTAAACAAATCTATAGATAAATAAAACAACTTATAGGTTCATAGTGATTAAAAAGGAGAATTATTATGTGTGCAAACTATGAACCAATAGCCAGAAGCCGAGCACAACTACTCAATCTTCTTGAACCAACATTCGAATATAAAGCCGATCTATATCCTGGCTACGGCGGCCCTATCCTCATCGCGACCGAGCACGGCATTGAATGGCGATCAGCTAGATTTGGTTTGGTGCCCAACTGGGCGGAAGATATTAAGAAAGTTAAAAACACATATAATGCCCGATCCGAGACTGTTGCTACTAAACCCAGCTTCCGCCATGCATGGTCTAAAAATCAGTTTTGTTTAATCCCAGTCGAAACGATCTTTGAACCAAAGTACATTGATGGCAAATCACATTGGTATGGGATATATCGTCAGGATGATATGCCCTTCACTGTCGCTGGGATTTATGAATATGCCGTTGTTAACGGCGAACCTGTTGTATCAATGAGCATGTTAACGATCAATGCAGATGACCACCCTTTTATGAATCAATTCCACGCGCCAGATGATGAAAAGCGCTCTATTGTTGTCATACCTAAAGGACGGCGAAATGACTGGCTAGGCTGCAGTCATAATCAAGCTAAAGACTTTTTAGTTGAGATGCCAGTTGATGAGTACACTACAGCACCAAAAGGGAAAATCCTACATTTTAAGAATAGCTTATGAATAATTGATTTTATTAGATGCTATCTACTTTCCCAATGGCACTAATATTTTCATTTTCTAAATAGATTAACATCATTACTATAATAATTCGCCCTATCCAACATTGTTTTCTTGAAAAAATTCTGTATTTTCGTTTTTTCTTCAATGCTGAACTTCGTATCAATATACTTTGGATCAAACCCCACATTCTCACAATGAGTTAGCATTATTTGTGAAATAGAATTTGTAAACTCAACATTATTTTTATTAAAAAGTACTTTTAAAAACCCAAAATCAGTAATTCGTGAATTTACATGTGAAACAAGTATGTAGGTTTTATCTCCCTCAGGAAAAACATTTAATATAATAAAAGGACTTTCTTCCACTGGTGGATTAGAAGTTTGTATTCTATTATATTCACTTTTACTAAACACAGAATTTCCATCCATATCATAATATGGTATAAAAATTGAATTACATGCAATAGGGTAAACATCTTCTAAAACAAATGAATAATGTATAATTTCACTAAAATTCTGATTAATTAATTTTGAATAAGTATAATCCGAGAGTCTCTTTAAGTCATTGATATCTTGAATCAACTGCATACTTTGGACAGGATCTTTTGCAAAAATACTATTTAGGCGCCTACTTTCTTTCTTAGTATGTAATTCTTTTGCTATCGCTCGATATGCATAAATCATTTGTTGTTCAGGTGAATTTATAAAAGGTTGATCTTCAATTGGTTGAAAAATTTTTTTATCATGTTTACTACAAAATCCAGAAAATGTACTAAATTTTTTTATGCCTACTCTTTTAAACTTTATTGATGGCTCTATCTCGTCATGGATCTCAAAAGCTAATTCAAATACCTCTCCATTTTCAGAAATAGATTGTAAAATTTTTCCACGCTGAATTGAATGTGCGTTAACTATTTTACCATCACAAGGATCATTAGTATTATTTAGTAAAGTGCATTCTTTAATTGAAGCCTCTCTACGCAATTGAGAGTAGAATTTTAAAAATTCAGCTTTTTTTCCTTTAGGCAAATTTTTGCTCATTAATTCTATTCCTTCTTAAATTTGATTTTAAAAAAATGATAATTATATTTCAGCAAAAAGTTGCACACCACATAATCTAATTTAGATATGCATAAATTCCGACCAAATGCTCAATAGGTCACGTCAATCTATGACATCTGCTTGTTCATAAACGGTTTTTTTAATTTGTGTTTTAATTGATAAAAAATATATCCTAAAAAGGTAAATCCAAACACGCCTTGTAGCGTAGGAGAAACCTAATGTCTAAGAAGTTACCTATTTACTTCTCTGACGGCGCCTGGACGAGCTTACAAGCTCTCATGGGACCTGAAGGGAAACCGAGCCCCACCGTTAATGCTGTATTTGAACAGATCGCGTTTCAAACGGATCTGATCGATAAACTTGGCCTGACACCAATCCTTCCAAAATCTAAAGCAGCTATCCCCTTTGCCTTAGAACGTATCCCTGCTGGTCCAGCCTTCACAAATAAAGATGATGTTGCTACTACAGTCGACTTAAATGAATACCTGATTCATAACCCGATATCGTCATTTATAGCGCGTGTTGATAGCGAGTCTATGCTTGGTGCCGGTTTAGAAGTCAATGATCCAATTATCATCGATCGCAGCATTGAAGCCGCTCATCAAGACATCATAGTCGCGTTAATCGACAATAAAGACTCAACGATTAAACGTCTCATGATCACCGCTAAAATGTCAAAGAACGACATTAGAGAGATATTCGGTGATGAGAACTACCCGTTGCCGAAAGTCTGGCTTAAAGCTGAGAATCCAGCGTATGAGCACATCATCCCTGCTGACAACCAGACTGTCGTTGTATGGGGTGTCGTGACATTCAACTTAAAGCGTATGCATTACCGCTCATAATAAGAAGAATAGTCATGAAAAGTAATACTCGCATATTCGCGCTCGTGGATGTGAATAACTGCTACGTCTCATGTGAACGTGTTTTTAATCCATCTCTCAATGATCGCCCAGTAATAGTCCTCAGCAATAATGATGGTTGTGCAGTCGCTCGCAGCCAGGAGTCTAAAGATATCGGTATCAAAATGGGTGTACCGGTATTCCAAATTGAAGATGTCATTAAGAAATATGACGTACAGGTGCTCTCAAGCAATTACGCACTCTACGCTGAGATGTCACGCCGTTTTATGAGTCTCCTTGGCCAGTATGTGGCACCTGGTGAGCAGGAAATTTATAGTATTGATGAATGCTTTCTTGATCTAACAACTTACGCAAAAAACTATGATTTAACTGCATATGCTCAAGAAATGAGGTTGAAGGCTCAACAGTGGCTTGGATTACCCTGTTGTATTGGTATTGGCCGCAGTAAAACTGAGGCTAAAATTTCAAACCATATAGCGAAGAAGAATAAATATTTTGATGGTGTGTGTAATTTGGCTGAGATGGATCCGTGCTCTGCAGAGCAATTACTCGCGCAAGTGGACGTAGCTGAAGTCTGGGGTGTAGGCCGACAGAACTGTAAGAAACTAAACTTAATGAACATTAAGTCCGTATTGGATCTGGTTGAGTCAAATCCGAAGGAAATTAAAAAAACATTTTCAATTGTGATGGAAAAGACTATTCGCGAACTCCAAGGCGTTTCATGCATAGACATCGAGCTCGATTCACCATCAAAAAAACAAATCATCAGTAGCCGATCGTATGGCCACCCTGTTTATGAGAAGAATGATATCAAGTCATCAGTACGGCTGTTTGTGACTCGAGGCGTTGAAAGAATGCGAAATGATGAGTCCTTATGCAAACTAGTCGGTGTGTTTATTCAAACAGGTAAATTCAACAAAGATGAAAAATACTCACCGTATATCATTGTACAAATGCATGAATATACAGATGATTTACTTGAAATTACGCGTGCTGCCATGAAAGGAATTGATCAGATTTATAAGCCAGGCTTTAAGTATAAAAAAGCAGGTATCGTTTTACTCGAGTTAATTCATAAATCCAAATTTGTTCCGGATCTATTCACTGATTATACACATCGATTTGAGCGTGAAAAGCTTTCTCAGACCATGGAAGCCATCAAAGCTAAATACGGCAAAGATCATGTTTCACTGGGTCTGTGCAACGACACACATGCAATCTGGCAGATGAACCAGAACCGGCGCTCTCCTTCTTATTTAACAAATTGGTCAGAACTCTTTCGAGTAGGATAATCAACATGCATTTATTTAAATTAACGAACGAACAACTTGCACAGATGCTTATTCCAAAACGTTTTGTGCCAGAAAAACCACCTGAGCTTGAAGGCAAAAACATGATATATGTTTTTGATAGTCAGGATAAGTTTGAATTAACTTATGATGAGTTAGTAGAAATTATCGGCAAAGCTAGATTGGCTGGACCGCAATTAATACCAGTGATCGGTACCGTGGGTGAATAATGAAAAAGGATATAGTTTGGAAAGCAATTTGTATTGCTGGAACATTCGTTTTAATTTTATTGATAGTTATTTTTACAGCAATATATTCACATTGGGGTGATCAAAATTCCCAAGCATTGAAAGATAGTCTATCGACAACCTCTGGCATTTTTGGAGGGCTAACTACATTAGCTGCAGCAATAATTGCTGCATACTTATTTAATGATTGGAAGGAACAGCATAATAAACAGATTTCTAATGCATTGGCTTTACAGGCTTATGAAGAATTCACAACTTTTCAAAGAAAGGTTGTCGAATTTGCAAATTATATTTCTGATTTTGAAGGACTTCTAAATTCATATACAGGTTTTGAACTAACGCATGAAATTTTGTTTAAAGAAGGCCATCAAATTTATATTCAAAATATTACTAGCACAAAATCTCAAATGGGCATATCGTTTTTAAGTTTTCTATCAAAACTTAACTCTTATCTATTGATAAAGGATAGTAATCGCAGTTTTGATAATAAATATGAAATGTACCATAAGAAATTTGTTTTAATTAATGCCTATGAGTTAGAAGTTTATAATTTAAGAGATAATTTAAATGAATGGGAGGCTAACTTAATTGGGTATACAGATTTAGTGCAGCTGATTAAAAACAATGAAATTAAAGCCCTCTTAAAAGATCTAAAAGCTTAAAACTTATCAAATGGCTTTTACTCATGGTGCTATGTAAATAATATTAATATTATTTACATAGTCTTTACTAAAAACTAACAATTCCGAAATTAGTAAATTAGTCCTTAATAGAAAAATCTTGCGCAAACCCTTTCAGAAATATTATTTATCTCTTAGATTGTAATAATTTATAATTTCAAACCTCAAAGTATTATCATTTATCTTATAGAGAAAATATGACTCTATTTGATTTGATAATTTTTCATTCAAACAAGAACAAATTTCAATTGCGCTCACTTTTTCCCCTCGCTTCCCAATAGTATTAAAATAAAAATCCCATTCATGCTTAATAAAACCTGAATCATAAATAAAAGCAGTTTTACTCACACCATTTGTATTATATACAAGTGCAAAGGTAACATGATCATTATAAACAATACCATTCAAGCTATTAGAAACTTTCAAAACCTCTGTAAATTCAAATCTTTTTGTTTTATGTGGTTGAGAATTACACTTAATTATCTTATCTTGAGATTCTATATAAATCTCAGGTTCCATGAAGTCTGGAAAATATCTATCACCATTAACACTTAAATAGCTAAATTCTTTTGTTTCAACAGAAATTGATTCAAATGGTTTTAAAATCAATGGTGGAGAGCATTTTTCAATTTCAAGATAGTAAGTTTTATCAAAAACAGCGACGATTTTATAAATACTCACAGGTTTATCTTTCTTATTTTGAAATATCAAATCATTAATTCTGGTGTGTGATGATCCTTCTGTTGTAATCGAATAATTTACACTAATCTTATTTCCAATTTTTTTTAATGCAAAAAAAACAGTAAAAATTGATGCTAAAAGGGCAAATATTGATCTGAAATGGTTATCTAACCCTTGCCAAATTGCAGACAGAATTTCCATATATATTTAATAATTTCAAGTAAATGTTATTGCATTATATGAAATTAAAAAATTTTTAAAAGTCCTCACATGAGGACTTTTCCTATTTTAATCCAAGCATCTACTTTTGCAGCGCATTCATTATGTTTTGCCACTGTATCAATTGACCATAGCGTAATTGCCTTGCCTGTTCCATCATCAAGCGTTTTTAAATTTTCACAAGGCTGCATTAAGTTAGCTGGAATTACGGGTTTCGATAAGGCTGTTGATTTGCTGCAACCCGTCATCATCAATACAGCGATTGAGATAAATAGGACGCTCAACGATCTTTTGCACTGTACGTGTAACGGTTTCGACTTTTGTACGTTGTTCTGACCTAAGCTTTTCATAATCAGCGCTCACTTTATTTACCTTGTCTTGTTGTTTGGCCAAAGCCTCAACCTGGGCACTTTCGATTTTTTGGATCTGCTCATTGCACTTTTGGTCAGCTTCATTAAGTTGGCCAATCTCGTGGTTGAGTAAAGCCAGTGTGATAACCAATAAAAAAGCGAGAAACCCGATTAAGATTTCTCGCCAAAATTTTGCTGCAATAATTAACCCCATCACTGCGCTCCCATACACTTGTCATAACGTTCTAACTGACGCTTCCACACGCCGTAACAACCATTAGACCGAATAGAACAATCACGCTTGGCCACATACTTGTATTTCAATAATGAGGCACATGCCGCTTTGTAATTCCCTGCTTTCAAGTTCCGCAGCATTGATGAGTTGGCAAATGCTGTGGTGCCGTACTGATATGAGAAGTCCAGGTAAACGTCATATTCAGTTTGTGATAACTTCACGCCCTTCAAGCTATTCTTAAATGGCACTTCACGCTTGGCCACATCATGACGTAGCCACTTGTCTGCAGTTGCACGTGTAATCGGTGGATCTGACATTTTTACGGCAGTACCATCTGGCTTGAAGGTTGCGCCGTGCCCTTGTGTCGGTCGATCACCAGGGACTGGAATCACGGGTTTAGCTGTATACCCTTCATCTAGTTTCACAGCCGAAAAAAAAGCAGCCGAAGCTGCCAATAGTGCTACTGATACTTTAGTCTTTTTCGACATCACAATCCCCTTTTAAACGTTCTTTATTCTGCTCATATTGCTTCTTACGCAATTCATGGATCTCCTGGGCTCGCTTATCATCACGCCGTTTAAAATACAGTGTGGTAAAAAAGGTAATTACACCGATAAAGACTGAGGCCCATACTGCCCAATCAATGCTTGCTGCATACGCTGCCACTGATAACCCCGCTGATGTATATGAAACCTTGGATGCTGTTGCTGCGATTGTGTTTGTAGCAGCTTCAACCGCGCTTGCTGCCTGTTCTTGC